>JAESFT010000178.1_pt1 | contig 71111 bp, 43 predicted proteins | sample 9269451 | NCBI WGS metagenome assembly JAESFT01 (sample SAMN14502557, study PRJNA617106) | algae metagenome | isolation source: Scytonema hyalinum WJT4-NPBG1 and co-occurring heterotrophs from well... | place: USA: Mojave Desert, Joshua Tree National Park, California | collected 2006-05-25
CTCTTCATTGGAACTAACTCTGAGTGACGGTTGCGCTCTGCGCAACCGCTAAATTGGCATTGGCGATCGCATTAATCTCAGACTGCGAAGCGCTCGAACTCAGATAACCCGCAACTTGGGTTAATAAGACTTGGGTTTGGTCTACACGCTGCACGAAACATACTTGAGATTGGACTCCGTAGCGTGGGGCACACGGGAACGTTTATCGCCTCTGGAGACATCGACCTCTGTTTGGGTGAGGAAACTCCTCCAAATAAGCCGAGTCGCGGAAAGAGGAAGCCCAAGAAGTGATTCTTGGAATCACCGCCCTAAAAGTGCGGTGAGGATGTCAATCAGTACACTCAGGGGACAACCGTCAGTTTACCTGGTTTTGACCTTAACCGAACCGTATTGGAAGTCTGGGGAAATATCAATTGCTCTGAATGTCAGATGTCGGTGAAGCGATTTTACAGGTAGTTGGATGATCTATTTTCTGGAAGTTCCGGGAGCATCGGCATCATGGTCGGGTACAATGATTTCCACGTCACGCAAGACACTTAAGGTATATCCACACAAGCCAACAACTAACAAGCACAGTGAAGAAATAACATACAGTAGTGCCATGCCTGCACCTTTTCCAGTGCCGAATATCTTACCCAATAAGGGTGCGAAATTAGCTTTAGGCATCATAGCTGGTTCAAAGATATAATCTGCCAGTGGTCCTGCTATTAAATATGCTACTGCTGAAGTCACCGATAAAATGACAGAGCGCGTGGCAAAAACACGCCCTTGTACTTCAGGTTTTACTTTGCTTAACCAAATAGCGTCGTTAGAACTCCCAAGTATTGGAAAATTGAAAGAAGAGCAAAATTGAGCAGGAATCCAAATTAATGGTGTATGACCCAGACCAAACACCGTTTTGCTCAAACCCGCGCCTACCATACCTAACAGCAGCCCATTAATTCGGCGCTTGAAACCACCCCAACTGCTGATAAGCAACGCCCCAACAACTCCACCTATCCCCGCTGCTGAGGCTAAACTGCCTAAGACTCTAGCATCATTACCAGTGCGTGCCAGAATCATTGGCGAATAAACGGAATCACCGATGTCATGGGCGAACCAGAATAATGACGTTAACACGAGCATCGCAAGTAGACTTGGGCGTGCAACAATGTAGCTCAAGCCAAAGCCCAAATCCTGCCTCAGGTTTCTGTAATTTTGGATACCAGCTTCTGTTATGGTTGGTCGCGGGATACTGACTCGCAGCACTGTGGTAACCGCAATTGCAAAAGTCGTGATATCAATCATCAAAATACCAACCAGCCCGATGGAGGCGTAAAAGGCACCTGCCAATACTGGTGCGATGATACGAGAACCATAATTTGCCAGAAAGCCCATGCTACTAGCACGACTGTAGTGCTGCTTTGGCAGCATCATAGATATTGATGCCGAGAAAGCCAGTTGTTGAAATTGCTCAAAAGTTCCCTTGATAAATGCAACCACGTATAAATGCCATAGTTGCAAATGATGACTCAAGCAAAGCAGTAAGACAATAATGGTCAACAGACCGCTTACTGTATCGCCAAGCATCATCAGTAATTTACGATCGCTGCGGTCTACAACGACTCCAGCTATGGGCGCAATCAAGACTTGTGGTATCTGTATAAAGAAACCAAACAAAGCTAATGATGTAGCTTGACCAGTGAGTTCCCACGCCCAGAGACTGAAAGCAAAGGCGGTCATGCTACTACCAATAATAGAAACACTTTGACCAAGCCAGACGATAATGAAAGTTCTCATGTTATAATAAGCGCCCTAGCTTGTTTCAGAATGCTCAACAATTATCACTGTCTGGTGTCTGCCACTTTTGTCTTGGCGGCGATAGCGATACATCCTCAAACCAGTGATAAACAGAATTAGGGGTGAAAGCCCAACAAAAACGTAGAGTATGCGTGTGGGAAACCCGCCGAAGGTGCCATAGTGCAGAGGGTAAAAAGAGTTTAAGATGCGATCGCCTACTGGTGCTTCCAAGGCGTTATCTATCCGCAAGACTTCGCCGGTGTACTGGTCTAAATAGACAGCACTGTTACCGTAGCTATTAACTTCTTGAGGAAATTTCTTATATATGCTATAAATACCTTCTGGTTTAGTTGGAAACACAAAAAAGGTTGTCACAGCACCAGGTAAAGCCGCATCAGCTTTTTGTAATATTTCAACCAAAGAAAGCGGTGATTGACCAGGCAAAGGCTGGGAAACAGGTTCGCTCTTGCTTGGGGTGCGGGTTACGGCATAGATAGCGGGTTTGGTAAAATCAGAGAAATTCCAACAAAAGCCTGTAAAGGCAGTTAGGGATAGAAATATAACGGAAACGATACCTACAACTTTATGAATGTCAAAGTTAACCCGTTTGGGATGAGCGTCAAGTTTCATTTTGAAGCCACTGATTAGCCTTCTCCAACCGGGCCAGAGAATCAAACCCGTGATGCTGAGGAAAAACAGCAACAAACCCGCAATGCCAACAATGATTTCTCCTGTTCTGCCTGCCAGTAAATTGTAGTGCAGCTCAATGGCGATCATACGCAGGGAAGTTGTGTGTTGGCGATCGCCCAAGATTCTACCAGTATAGGGATTGACAAAAACCTCAATTCTTTTGCCGTCCGTTGGGGTCAGGCGGACGATGTAGGTACTTTTTTCTGGGCGCGTGACGATAGAATGGGGCTTGAAGTCGGCGCGAGTTGCATAAGCTGCTTGGACAAGATTGAGGGCAGACTCAACTGGTATGCGCTGTCCTTGAGGAACGACGTGTCCAAATTGCTGACCCACCAGAAATTCATCGATTTCTTGCTCGAAAACTAAGAGGCTACCCGTCAAGCCAACCCAAACCAGAAGCAGTCCGACTGCTAAACCAATATAGCGGTGTAGCTTGAATGCGATATTGCGGAGTTTGATGGACTTCATAAACAATGCTCCTGTTTGGATGTTTGCGGGAACTTGCCTCACCTCCTCGTCTTCACTGCTTCTGAGCAAGAAAGGCTAGGGGATCAAAAATTTACTGAAACCGTTCCTTGTACTGTCAATGGTGCACCAGGAAAAACGCGCAGCTGATTTTGAGCAGTTTCAAAATACTCTATATCAAACAGGTTTTTGATCCCAAGGGTTGCTTGGAAGTTGTTCCTTTTATAAAAGATAGAAGCATCAGTACGTAGGTAACTTGGCAAGGTAAACGTGTTTTCCAAATCCCCCTCTCGTTCCCCAACAAAGAACAACCCTAAGCCTAAGCCAAAGCCTTTGAGACTACCCTGCTGAATTTCATAGGTTGTCCACAAACTCAAGCTGTGTTCTGGCACGTTATTTAATCGATTACCTTCAAAGTCTGGGTCCTCCGTAATCGTTGCATCGGTGTAAGCATAGCCAGCAATTATATTCCATCCCGGCAGAATTTCCCCTGCTAGGTTTAACTCAATACCTCGACTTCTTTGTTCACCAGTTTGAATCGAAAAGTCTGGATCTCTTGGGTCTGGGGTTTGAACATTTGACAGCGTTAGTTGATAAAAGGCGAGAGTTGCAGAAAGCGTGTTACTCAAATCTGCCTTGACACCTATTTCATACTGAGTACCGCGTTCTGGTTCAAATAGTCTGTTATCAAACCCTCTGCCCACAACTGGGACAAACGACCGAGTGTAACTCGCATAAAGCGAAATCGGTTCGATGGGTTGGTAAACGATGCCCACCCGTGGGCTGAACGCATCATCAGATTGAGACTCTTTTGTATCAGCCAAAAAGTCTCGTTGAGTCTGTTCAACAAAGTCAAAACGACCACCGAGTAATAATTTCAAGTTGTCTGTGAGTGCTATTTGATCCTGGAATAAAATGCCCAAAGAGTCGGTTAAGGTTGCATTGTCACCGCTGGAAGTAACTGCTCCTCGAGAGCCACCGTAAACCGGATTAAAAAGGTCAAGTGGTGTAAATTCGCTTTGTTCAAATTTATTTTTATACAAATCTTCCCGGTATAAATCAACTCCAAACAATAATGTATGTTTGATTGGTCCAGTTTGGAACTTACCTACTAAATCTGTTGTAAAGCTGTAGATATTCGTGCTGCTAGTTCCGCTATTGGCACGGCGATTAAGAGTTCGATTATCATCTTCTAAACCAGTAGGGAAGAAACTGTCTTGGTCATAGGAATAGAATGTAGTCCGAAACGCATTACGCAAAGACCAGTTTTCGCTGAACCGATGCTCTAAGGTATATCCAAACCTGTCAATGAAGTTATCAATAAAATCCCTACCACCAGGTTCATTAACATTCCGATTGATTGGTATTTTCCCATTAGGATTATTACGCACTGTGCCAATTGCTGGGAGACCGCGATCGTTCGGATATGTGGATCTAATAATTTCTGCATCCAAGTTTAGGGTCGTATTCGGAGAAATTGCCCAAGTGATGACAGGTGCGACCAAGAGTCGCCTAGTTTCAAAAAAATCAACAAAGCTACCGGAATCTTGATAAGAAGCATTCAAGCGATACAAAACAGTCTTGTTGTCATTGAGCGGACCGGTCAAATCTGCTGTTCCACGGTAAAAGTCATAACTCCCAACCGTTACGCCAAAGTCGTAGAAGGAATCAGCCAGCGGCTTTTTGGTAATAAGGTTAATAATTCCACCAGGAGTGCCTTGACCAAACAAGACAGATGCTGGACCTCTTAAGACTTCTATCCTCTCTAGATTGGCAGTTTCAGTCGGAACTTGACCGTAAGACCCATCCCTTAAACCATTTCTAAAAATGTTATTACCGCGAACATCAAAACCTCTAATCCTAAAACTTTCAAATGATCCACGGGGTGAAGTCCCTGATGGAGTGATATTGGCATTTCTGAGCGCATCTTCCAAGCGGTTGACTTGTCTATCCCTTAGCACCTGTTCGGGAATAACCTGAATCGACTGTGGGATATCGCGCAATGGGGTGTCGGTTCTTGTTCCAGTTGTCGCATTGGGTACGTTATATCCGTCTTGTTCACCTGTAACTACCAGTTCAATTGGTTCGTCACCCGAAGCTGATGGTTGAGTTGGCTGTGTCTGGTTCCCAGGCTGATCTTCCCCTGGCTTTTGTTGCGTTTGGGGTTGTTGCTGCTGTTGCTGTGTAGAGGATGCAGCAGTTGCAACAGACAAGATAAGACCTTCCTGCGGACTGTCATACAGCTCCACAGTTGGCACAACAGCTTCCCCCGTCACCGTCACCCGGATAGTATTGGCATCAATATTTATTACCGTTATTTCAGCAATCCCTGCTATTGGCTTAGTGGAGCGGAATGTGAATGCATCGCCACTAGGTAAGCGCAGTTGAGCGTTAGGTATGTCAGCAATAAAGCTATTGCCTGCACTACGATTTGTCAGTTGCAACTGTTGCCCTTTAGGAGTCTGTAAAATCACCTCCACACCGTTTTTGGTGGCATTCGCTTTGACTGTTGTAACTGGCACAATTTCTGTGGCTGGCGGTGTTGTTGGTGCTGGCGACTGCACTAGCTTTTGGGCACTGGTGATGGGACGCTCTATCTCACTGAGTCGCCGAATCTCTTTGGTTGGTGGAAATGGTCCCTCTATTTTCCGGGGTAATGCTTGATGAAAACTCACTCCTTTATCAGTTAGGGCGTGTTCAGCCTTTTTGTCTAAAACTTGTACCTCCTGTGTTCTACCAGGAGTTGTGATTAAGACAATGGCTGAGCCTGTAAGCAACAGGCTTGGAAGTAATTGCTTTCGTTTCATGTATTTTTCTCACACCCAATAGCGCCACTCAACTTGCAGTTGAGCTTGCCTGAATTTATTAGTATTTATTAGCATTAGTTTGGTCATAATAAACTATTTTGATGCCAATTTTACGTTACATACTATACGTAATTTATTGAATACCTTTATCAAGACCGCAGAAATTGCTTCCAGCATTGAGAATATACCCCTTTAAGTCAAGTGTTGATGGCGACAACTCTAAAATGAATGCGTAGTAACAGGTAAAACCCGTCTCCTGAAAATTCTTTCGGGGGCGCTTAAGAGTAGTTGCATGAGGTACATAGTGCCATTACAGGAGGTAAAAACACAATACACACTACAGCTTGTTCGTTTAACATCTATCTAATGATAGATATTAATTTTCAACTAGTGTTAGTTAATTCTGCTGGAAAATGTTGACAAAGATTTGTTAAGACAAAGGGTTGCTAAACACTAGTTTTTGCACTAAGATGCCAAAGAGTAGTTGAAAAGAATTTGCAATACGGTAGCGTCGAATTTGCGCTCCTGACCTTTGTTCATCAAAAGCTTTGAGTTAACAGGGTAGGGGTTGGTTGAATGTGTCACGCCGCATTCAACGGTTTTTGGTGTGCATCGCCTGAGGGGTAACAATGACGACTGAACCTTCCAACGGGTTAAAAGAAATTTCCGGTAACTATTTGACTGTTGTTGATGTTCTGCGCTCTAAAAGCTTTACACAGCCAGATAGTTATGCTTTTACGTTTCTGCAAGATGGCGAGACAATAGAAGCGACACTGACTTACCAAGAGTTGGATCGGCGCAGTCGAGCGATAGCGCAAGCGCTGACTTGTCAGTTCGCATCTCAACTCCAAGCATTACGTTTAAGCGGTAAACGTGCTTTATTGCTCTATCCACCGGGGCTAGATTACTTGGCTGCTTTTTTCGGTTGTCTGTATGCAGGTGTAGTAGCAGTTCCTGCTTACCCACCACGCAATAAACGCAACACCCCCAGGATACAGGCGATTGTGTCAGATGCACAGGTAAGCGTTGCTCTTACGACAACAGCGATTCTGCCCACAGTACAATCCTTACTGACAGACAAAGCAGACCTGGAAAGTTTACATTGGCTGACTACCGACAACCTTGCACAGGGAATAGAACAGTCTTGGCAAGAACCCTTAATTCATACAGATACCTTAGCCTTTCTGCAATACACATCGGGTTCTACAGGGACACCCAAAGGGGTCATGCTCAATCATGGCAACTTGCTGCACAATGCCGCCACGACTTACCAATTCATGGAACATTCACCCAGCAGTAAGTTTGTCTCGTGGCTACCTGCGTACCATGACATGGGACTCATTGGTGGTATACTACAACCCTTGTATGGTGGGTTTCCTTGCATCTTAATGCCGCCAGCGTCGTTTCTCCAACGTCCGTACCGCTGGTTGCAGGCTATTTCTCACTACAAAGGCACCACGAGTGGCGGTCCCAACTTTGCCTATGAATTATGCGTTGAGAAAATTACCCCCGAACAAAAAGAAACCCTTGACTTAAGTAGTTGGAGTGTAGCCTTTAACGGTGCTGAACCTATCCGCAGCGATACCTTAGAAAGATTTGCAGCAGCTTTTGCATCCTGCGGTTTTCGCAAAGAAGCATTTTACCCCTGTTACGGAATGGCAGAGGCAACTCTGATGATTTCCGGCAGTCAAAAAGCAGCTTCCCCAGTTATTAAAACAGTTCAAAAAGCTGCACTAGAACGCAATCAAGTCGTTGAGGCGGTTGGTAACGATGAGGATGTTTATAGCTTTGTGGGTTGTGGTCAAACCATACCTCAACAACAGATTGTCATTGCACATCCCGAAACATTAAGGCGCTGTCAACCAGATGAAGTAGGAGAAATTTGGGTATCTGGTCCCAGTGTAGGAAAAGGGTACTGGAATCGCACGGTAGAAACAGAGCAAACCTTTTATGCCTATTTAAAAGACACTGGTGAGGGACCGTTTTTGCGAACGGGCGACTTAGGCTTTTTGGACAATGGGGAAGTCTTCATCACGGGTAGAGCCAAAGATTTAATTATCATCAGGGGACGCAATCTTTATCCTCAAGATATTGAACTAACAGCAGAACGCAGTCATCCATCGTTGCGCTTAGGTAGTGGTGCAGCCTTTACTGTGGAAGTGGACAATGAAGAACGACTGGTGGTAGTGCAAGAGTTGGAGTTTCGCGCCAAACCGAATCTTGAGGAAGTTACCGCTGCAATTCGTCAAGCAGTGACTGAAGAACATGAGGTGCAAGTCTATGCGGTGGTGCTAATTAAACCTGGCAGCATCCCCAAAACTTCCAGTGGTAAGATTCAACGCCGCGCCTGTAAAGCCGAGTTTCTTGCAGGCAGTTTGGAAGTGGTAAGCAGCAGTATCCTGGAAACGGTTAATTTTGTAGAAAACCAAAATAATCTCAAGCGCGAAACTCTCTTGGCACTTACCCCACGAGAGTGTCAGCCGCTTTTGGAGTCATATCTAGTTGAGCAAGTGGCGCGAGTGCTTTTGATAGCGCCCTCTCAAATCAACAGCGAACAGCCTTTAAGCACTTTGGGACTCGATTCTTTAAGAGTTTTTGAGTTAAAAAACCGGATTGAGAATGAGCTTGAAGTCGTCGTATCAATAGCAGACTTTTTTGAAGGTGTAAGCACACGGGCGCTGGCGACAAAGATAATTGCTGAACTGACAGCGGCAGCTTGTATGCCGTCAGTACCTGTGACCAAAGTCCAGAAAGCCACAGACTTTCACCCTCTATCTTTTGGTCAGCGACAACTGTGGTTTATTCACCAACTAGCACCTGACACCCCTGCCTATAACATTCCTATAGCTATTAAATTGAAGGGATGCGTTAACGTAACGGCACTGACGCAAAGCTTGAACGAAATCATCAGACGCCACGAAGTCTTGCGAACAAACTTTGCGCTCAAGGAAGGCGATCCTGTTCAGGTCATCAAACAAGCCGCAACCCTATCCTTGTCAATTGAGGATTTGCGGGAATTGTCAGAAAGCGATCGCACAAAAGAAGCTCAACGTCTAGCCACTGACATAGCTACTCAAGCCTTTGACTTGTCGTGTCAACTGCTCTTGCGTGGCTTACTTTTGCGCTTGGCTGATCAAGAATATAGGCTGCTCCTCACCCTGCACCATATTGTTTCAGATGCTTGGTCTATTGGAGTTTTCATCCGAGAGCTGGCAGCACTGTATGAAGCATTCGACCGTGGAAAACCCTCGCCACTCCCCGAACTACCTATACAGTATGTAGATTTTGCGTATTGGCAACGGCAAACCTTACAAGGCGAGCGTATCCAAAGCCTGCTTGCTTATTGGAAGCAGCAGTTGGGGGGCAAACTCCCAGTATTGAATTTGCCTACTGACCGTCCGCGCTCCCCACTCCAAACCTTCAAGGGTGGTCAAGCCACATTAGTTTTGCCCCACACCCTGACAGCAGCACTGAAGAACCTGAGCTATCAGGAGGGCGTGACCCTATTTATGACCCTGCTGGCGGCGTTCAAAACCTTACTTTACCGTTATACAGGGCAAACAGATATCCTAGTCGGTTCTCCAATTGCCAGCCGCAACCGAGCCGAAATTGAGCCATTAATTGGATTTTTTGTCAATGTTTTGGTATTGCGTACTGATTTATCTGAGCAACCTAGTTTTAGAGAGTTACTCGCACGAGTAAAATCAACAGCTTTAGAAGCTTACGTTCATCAAGACTTACCTTTCGATAAATTAGTAGAAGAACTACAGCCTGAACGCGATCTCAGCCACAACCCACTATTTCAGGTGATGTTTGTTCTCCAGAATGTGCCGATACCAACTCCACAGCTATCAGATATTTCTCTAACTTTCACTGAAGCTGATAACGGCTCGGCTCAGTTCGATTTAACTCTTTTGATAGAAGATAGAGAGCAGGGATTAGTTGCAACATTAGAGTACAATACGGATCTGTTTAACGCCGATACTATCGATCGGATGCTGGGACATTTCCAGACACTACTACAAGGTATAGTTAGCGATCCCGATACTGGTATTGCAGATTTGCCTTTGTTAACAGAAGTCGAAAGGCATCAGTTACTAGTTGAATGGAATGATACTAAGAGAAACTATCCGCAAAATCAGTGCATACACCAACTATTTGAGCAGCAAGTAGAACTTACACCAGATGCGATCGCTCTCATCTTTGAAAATCAAAAACTTACCTACCGAGAGTTAAACGAGCGCGCTAACAAAGTTGCCCATTATCTCAAAACTCTGGGTGTGAAACCAGAGGTATTAGTTGGCATCTGCATGGAACGCTCTCTAGAAATGGTAATTGGGATATTGGCGATCGCCAAAGCAGGTGGTGCTTATGTACCTTTAGATCCCACTTATCCCAAAGAGCGTTTGGCATTCATGTTGGCAGATGCTCAAGTGTCGGTGCTGCTAGTACAACCACATTTAGTTCAAGAACTACCGCCACACCAAGCGCAAGTAGTATGTATAGACTCCGAGTGCCAAGAGTTTGCTGCTTACAGTCCTGAAAACCCAACTAGTGAAGTTACAGCAGAAAACCTCGCTTATGTAATTTACACCTCCGGCTCCACAGGAAAGCCCAAGGGTGCAATGAACACTCACAAAGGCTTATGTAACCGTCTACTCTGGATGCAAGATACATATCAACTCACAGCAACCGACAAAGTTTTACAGAAGACACCTTTTAGCTTTGATGTCTCAGTGTGGGAATTCTTCTGGGCTTTATTGACAGGTGCGAGTTTAGTTTTAGCTAAACCAGGTGGACATCAAGATAGTAGATATCTAGTTCAACTGATTGCTCAAGAAAAAATTACTACGCTTCACTTCGTTCCCTCGATGTTGCAAGTGTTTCTAGAAGAAACAGAACTAGAGAAATGTGGTAGTATCAAACGGGTGATTTGTAGTGGTGAGGCGTTACCTTTTGACCTACAACAAGGCTTTTTTGAAAGATTAAACGCCGAGTTACACAACCTTTATGGGCCAACCGAAGCGGCAATTGACGTAACTTACTGGGCTTGTCAACCCAATAGTAATGAAAAGATAGTTCCTATTGGTCGTCCAATTGCCAATACACAGATATATATCTTAGATAAACATGTACAACCTGTTCCCATTGGTGTAAGTGGTGAGTTACACATTGGTGGCGTGGGATTAGCGCGTGGCTATTTGAATCAACCTGAATTGACTCAAGAAAAGTTTATTTCTAGTCCATTTGAATCAGGAAAATATTTCTACAAAACAGGTGATTTAGCGCGCTATCGTTCTGATGGAAATATTGAATATTTAGGCAGAATTGACTACCAAGTTAAAATTCGTGGTTTCCGTATTGAACTAGGAGAAATTGAGGCAGTATTAAGACAACACCCAACAGTAAGAGAAACGGTAGTAGTAGCCAGAGAAGATATACCAAAAAATCAACGTTTGGTAGCTTATGTAGTTCCCCATTCAGAAATGACATTTTCTGTGCATGAATTACGGAATTTTCTTAAGGAAAAACTACCTGATTATATGGTGCCTTCTGCCTTTGTGCAGTTAACTAAATTACCGCTTACACCCAATGGTAAAATAGATCGTAGCGCCTTACCTGTACCAGACGAGCAACGCCCTGATTTAAAAGAGGCTTATGAGGCACCAAATTCTGAAGTAGAAAGAGCGATCGCTAAGATTTGGCTAGAGATATTGCACTTAGAAAAAGTAGGCGTAAATGATAACTTCTTTGATTTGGGTGGTAATTCATTATTAATGGTTCTGGTTAATCATAAATTACGAGAAATTCTGCACTGTGACATTTCAATTGTAGAAATGTTTCAGAACCCAACTATCAAATTTTTGGCTAAGTATATCAATCTAAGTTCAAGAGAGATAGTGGGTTTTGAATCCGTAAATAACCGCATTCAAAAGCAAAGAGAAGCTGTAAATAGGCAGAAAAGCTTGATGAAGCGCGGTAGGAATCTAAATAACTAACTAATTATTTTGCTTAAGCCAAGAAAATACTAATCAGTTAAATTAGGGAATTCAGACTATCATGGTTGAAACTGATACATTATTAATTAGCAGTGCAAAACTCATTCACAACAATACTTCCCAATCAATTTTGCAACTGCCTGTTCAAGACACTTTAGAAAACTTTAAGTCATTTGGTGTTTTACTATTTCGAGGTTTTGGCGTTGATTATGAACAGATGAAGGCATTTGCCGAAAAATTCAGTTCAAGATTTGTCTTGGATAAAGACAGACCAATAGTTGATCCACGCAATAAATATGTCACTTTAGTAGACCCAGGGATGCACTATGTTAGCCCTCATTGTGAGAACGCTAATTCTCCATTTCGCCCCGATGTAATATGGTTTTGCTGTGGTGTACCAGCTTCTCAAGGTGGTGAAACCTTATTTTGGGATGGAGTGCGAGTATGGCAGGAATTGAGTGAAGAATTGCGACAGTTATTTATTGCTAAAAAAATCAAATTCTTCCAAAAATTTCCTGCTGCTGACTGGAAGCGTTTTCTAGGAGTTGGTGCTACTCTAGCTGATGTTAAACGCACTCTCAACGGTATTCCCGGATTAAGTTACAACATTAATGAAGACCAGTCTATTTCTATAGAATATGTTTGCTCGGCTGTAGTTAAGACTAAATATGGTCATCAAGACGCATTTGCTAATAGTCTAATTGCCGAGTACAAAAATCCTAAAGGAGTCGTCACTTTTGCAGATGGTTCACCTATCCCATCAGCAGTTATCAACCAAATTCAGCAAGTGATGAATAACTTAACTGAAGTGATACCCTGGCAATCAGGCGATTTAGTTATGATTGATAATTCTAGATTTTTGCATGGTCGTCGCTCATTTTCTGATACAAAACGCAGAATTTACTCTCTGCTCAGTTACTTGAAATAGCAATATATGTTCATGAAAATCTCACTCTGCGACTCTGCGACTCTGCGACTCTGCGTGAGACAAAAAAATATTGCATAAAAATACAAAACCTTTTCTTCTAATTCAACCCAAGTGAGAGAAAATGGGTAGCACAGAATCTGACGCATCAATGGAAGGAATAGCAATTATTGGTATATCAGGACGTTTCCCTGGAGCCAATAATGTTGCAGAATTTTGGCATAATTTACAAGCGGGAATAGAATCAATTTCTCAGCTGACAGATGAAGAGTTATTATCAGCAGGTGTTGCTCCTAGTTGTTTAGATGATAGTAACTATGTCAAAGCAAGCGGTGTTTTGAACGATCTTGATTTATTTGATGCTGCATTTTTTGACTTTAATCCTAAAGAAGCAGAAATTACCGATCCACAACACCGTTTATTTTTAGAGTGTGCTTGGGAAGCCCTAGAAAGTGCTGGTTATGATTCCAATAGATGTGAAAGTCGGATAGGAGTTTATGCAGGTGCTACTTTAAATAATTATTTATGTTTTGACTTAAATAGTGACAAATTTGGCTCTGCACAGTCTTATCAAAAATTAATTGGTAATGATAAAGATTTTCTGTCTACCCGTGTCTCTTACAAGTTAAATTTAACTGGGCCAAGTCTGACTGTTCAAACAGCTTGTTCTACTTCACTAGTAGCAATAAGCCTTGCTTGCCAAAGTTTAATTAATTATCAATGTGATATGGCTTTGGCGGGAGGAGTTTCTATTCGAGTTCCTCACAAAACAGGTTATTTGTCTCAACCAGGAGGAACTTTATCTCCTGATGGTCATTGTCGTGCTTTTGATGCCCAAGCTCAAGGTACAACTGTTGGTAATGGTGTGGGAGTTGTTCTGCTCAAACGGCTAGAGGATGCGATCGCAGATGGTGATCACATCTATGCAGTGATTAAAGGTTGGGCAATTAACAACGATGGTTCACTGAAAGTTGGTTATACAGCGCCTAGCGTCGATGGACAAGCAGAAGCGATCGCAGAAGCAATAATGTTAGCAGGGGTTGAACCTGAAACTATCAGCTATGTTGAGGCTCATGGTACTGGCACAACTTTAGGCGATCCGATTGAAATTGCTGCTTTAACCAAAGTTTTTCGCTCCAGTACAGAGAAAAAAGGTTTTTGTGCAATCGGTTCTGTCAAAACAAATATCGGTCATCTCGATGCAGCCGCCGGAGTCACGGGATTAATTAAGACGGCTTTATCCCTCAAACATCAACAAATACCACCCAGCCTGAATTTTGAACAACCTAACCCCCAGATTGATTTTGACAATAGTCCTTTTTACGTCAATACAAAACTGACCCAATGGCAACAAGACCTATCTCCGCGTCGCGCTGGTGTTAGTTCTTTGGGGATGGGAGGAACCAATGCCCATGTCATTTTAGAAGAAGCCCCAACACTTGCAAGTTCTAGCCCTTCTCGCCCTTGGCAATTGTTAGTAATCTCCGCCAAAACTGAATCTGCATTAGAAACTGCTACCGACAATCTGGCTCAACATCTCATGCAGCATCCTGACCTAAATCTGGCGGATGTTGCTTACACTCTGCAAGTAGGACGCAAAGAGTTTAATCATCGTCGTATCTTAGTGTGTCAGGATATTCAAGATGCGGTTAATGCTCTAGAAAATAGAGATTCTCAACGAGTTTTCACCCACTACCAAGAACCCTGTGAGCGCCCGATTACCTTCATGTTTCCTGGGCAAGGTAGTCAGTATGTCAACATGGGTAAGGAACTATATCAAACAGAGCCAATCTTTCGTGAATATGTAGATCGCTGCTGTTTGATACTTAGACCTCTATTGGATTTAGATTTACGTTCAGTCATCTATCCCCAAGAATCTGACACAGAAACAGCACAGGAAAAACTCAAACAAACATCCCTAGCCCAGCCAGCATTATTTGTCATCGAGTATGCCTTAGCTCAGATGTGGATGTCGTGGGGAATTTCTCCGAGTGCAATGATTGGTCATAGCATCGGGGAATATGTGGCTGCTTGTCTTGCTGGCGTTATGTCCCTAGAAGACGCATTAACTCTTGTTGCTATGCGTGGGCGACTAATGCAGCAATTGCCAAGCGGGAGTATGCTATCGATTCCTCTTTCAGAAGCAGAGGTTAAACCCCTGCTCAATGAAAACTTATCTTTAGCTGCTAGTAATGCACCGTCTTCTTGTGTAGTCTCAGGAACCCATGCCGCTATAGATGAACTTTCTGAGCGACTAATTGCTCAAGGGTTAGAATACCGTCGCCTGCATACTTCCCATGCTTTCCATTCTCAGATGATGGAACCGATTTTGCAGGCATTTATTGCGGAAGTTAAGAAAATTACTTTAAATCCTCCGCAAATTCCCTTTATCTCTAATCTCACTGGAACTTGGATATCGGCACAAGAAGCTACAAATCCGAATTACTGGGCAAGCCATTTACGGCAAACAGTGCGGTTTGCAGATGGTATCTCTGTGTTACTGCAAGAGCCAAACCGGATTCTTCTAGAAGTAGGGGCGGGGCGGACTTTGTATACCTTTGTCAAACAACAAGCAGGAGGAACTCAGCAGGCGATACTGTCTTCATTACGACATCCCAAAGAAGAACAAGCAGATGTAGCGTTCTTGCTAAATACACTTGGTCGCCTCTGGTTTTTCGGAGTTTCAGTAGATTGGTCTAACTTTTATGCTTCTGAGCGCCGTCATCGCATCCCCCTACCGACATATCCTTTTGAGCGTCAACGTTACTGGATAGAACCTCAGAAAAAATCTAGTGAGTCTCCTGCTGTCAACCAGAAAAATTCCAACATAGCTAACTGGTTTTATCTACCAGTTTGGAAACAAGCAATTGCACCCCAACCTGTGAAATCTGAAAAACAGGTGTTGGTATTTGCTGATACTTATCAAGTAGGTTCACAAATAGTCAAACGTTTAGCAGGTGAAGACCAAAATGTTATTACTATCTGGCAGGGAGAGCAGTTTAGCAAACTGAGTGAAAGGGAATATACCATCAATCCCAGCCAGCCTGATGATTATGATGCTCTCATCGAAGAATTGCAATTTTCAGGGCAAATTCCAGATGCAATCATACATTTATGGAGTATCACACCTACTGAACAAACAACATCGGGAATTGAGTTTTTTGATAATTGCCAAAACGCAGGTTTTTATAGTCTGTTATTCCTGGCACAGTCTCTTAGTAAACAAAATATTACTCAACCTGTAGATATCTTGGTCGTCACCAACGATATATACGACGTGACAGGTTTGGAAAAATTATGTCCAGAGAAAGCAACCGTCTTAGGAATGTGTAAAACCATTCCGCAAGAGTATCCAAATATTTCCTGTCGCAGCATTGATATTGTGCTTCCTCCGGCTGGAACTGTTGCAGAAAGCCAACTATTAGACCAACTTCTAGCGGAGTTAAATGCTAAAGAATTTGAGAGTGCGAGCGCTTATCGTGGGCATCATCGCTGGGTACAGTCTTATGAACCACTACGTCTAGATAACAACCAACCGCCCAAGTTGCGGCAAGAAGGAGTATATCTAATTACTGGTGGGTTAGGTGGTATTGGTTTGGAAATAGCTGAGTATTTAGCTCAGGCAGTAAAAGCAAAACTAATACTAATTGGTTCTTCGGCTTTCCCTAGCACAGATGAATGGCAGCAATGGCTGGCAACTCACGACGAACAAGACAAATTCAGCAGTAAGATCCGAAAATTACAGGAACTAGAAAAACTGGGTGCAGAGATTTTGACCTTGAGTGTTGACGTAGCCAATGCAGACCAAATGCAAGCAGCTATTACTCAGGGTGTAGCCCGTTTTGGTCAGATACATGGCGTTATTCATGCTGCTGGGATCAAGTTATTTAGAACAGTTCAAGAGATCACTAGAAGCGAATGCGAACAACAACTCAGAGCTAATGGTCATGGACTGTTTATTTTAGAAACAGCATTGCAAGGAACCGAGCTTGATTTCTGTGTCTTGATATCCTCCTTGTCATCTGTTTTAGGTGCATTGGGTATGGCGGCTTATCCAGCAGCCCATCACTTCACCGATGCCTTTGTTTATAAACATAACCAAACAAGCTCTACACCTTGGCTGAGTGTGAATTGGGATAACTGGTTAACTAGTCAATTGGCTACAGAATTGGCGACAAAACCAGAAATTTCCACTGAATTGTTCATGAATAACAAAGAAGGTGTCGAGGTATTTCAACGAGTCTTATCTTTAAATAAAGTCAATCAGATAGTTGTCTCAACAACAGATTTACAAGCCAGAATCGAACAGTGGATTAAGCCTTCAGAAATCATCAATCAACCTAATTCACTAACATTACACTCCAGACCATTCTTGCAGAATAGTTATATTGCTCCCAGAAATGAAATAGAGCAAACCATTGCTAACATCTGGCAAGAAATTCTCGGGATTGAACAAGTAGGTATTGACGATAACTTTTTAGAATTAGGCGGCGATTCTTTGTTGAGTATTCAGATTACTGCTAGAGCCAACAAAGCAGGTCTGCGGTTTACTAATCAGCATTTGTTTGAATACCCAACTATTGCACAATTAGCAGAAATAGCAGGAAGAACTCAGACTGTCTTAAGCGAACAGGGATTAGTGGAAGGGGAACTGCCCCTAACACCAATTCAGCACTGGTTTTTTGAGCAGAATTTAGTTGATGCACACCACTGGAATCAAACAGTATTGCTAGAGGTGCAACAATCTCTTAACCCGGTGTTCTTGCAACAGGCGGTTCAAGATTTACTGATCCACCATGATGCTTTGCGACTGCGTTTTAGAGAAGAAGCATCGGATTGGCAGCAGGTAAATGCTAGTCCTGATGAAGTTGTACCGTTTGAAAAGATAGATTTATCAGGACTGTCACCACAACAGCAGGAACAAGCGTTTGAGACATCTGCTATAGAAATACAAGCTAGTCTAAATCTTACTTCTGGCCCGATTGTGCGGGTTGCCTTCTTTGATTTTGGAATCCATCAACCAAGCCGGATACTGTTGGCGGTTCACCATTTGGCGATTGATGTTGGTTCTTGGCGAATTTTGCTGGAAGATTTGGAGACTGCATACCAACAACTCAGTCAAGGAAAAGCAATCAAGCTACAGCCGAAGACAACTTCATTCAAACACTGGGCTTTGCGGCTAACTGAGTACGCCCAGTCAATCGAGTTACAAAGAGAACAGGTTTATTGGTTAGCAGCTGAGCGTGACTGGGTATTACCTTTGCCCGTAGATTATGCGGATGGTGCTAATACTGTAGAGTCTGCTGAGACTATTTCTGTAACCTTGAGTTTGTCAGAAACGCAAGCATTACAAGAAGAGATTGCAGCAACTTATCGAGTCCAAACCGACGATGTGCTACTTGCTGCTTTAGCGCAAGCATTTAGTAAATGGACTGGAACGCGCTCACTTTTGATTGACTTAGAGGGAAATGGCAGGGATGTAATTTTCGATGATATTGATTTATCCCGTACAGTAGGCTGGTTTACTAATATTGCCCCCATGCTTTTAGAGATTGGGGAGACTGAGCAAACTGGGGAAATCTTAAAGCAGGTGAAAGAGCAACTCCGTAGTTTCCCAAATCAGGGTTTGGGGTATGGTGTTTTACGCTATTTGAGTGGCGATGAGATTATTACCGAAAAATTGCGTTCGCTGCAACAAGCAGAGGTACTTTTCCTTTACCTTGGCAACTACGAGCGAACTGTACCTGAATCTTCTTTATTAAAGTTATCCCCAAAATCTAGCGGTTTATCCCGTAGTTCACGCGCACAACGCAGCCATCTCATAGAAATTAATGCCTTGATAGTCCAAGACCAACTCAAAGTTGATTGGATTTACAGCCAAAATGTACATCGACAAGAAACAGTCGAGACGTTAGCTCAAGATTTTCTAGCAGCACTCCAAGCGTTAATTACTGACAGTCAATCTTCTTCATCAAAAAACTTTACGGCTTCCGACTTTGCAGAGTTTAAGTTAAGTCAATGGAATCAAGACGATATCGACAATATTTTGGCAGCCATTAATCAAGTTACAACTTAAAGCATTCTTGATGAATCAATAAAAATTTTAATACTATTTTGTAGCTAAAAGGAATAATCACAATTAGATGAAACAGATAAAAATATACATATTGTAATTACATAAAGTTCCTTTCTGGAATAATTGTATATCGGACATAAGTGCATCAAATTCTTTCAAACTACTGAGGCAAGATAAATGCTAATTTTAGGGATTTCTGGGGGACCGCAACTTATTCATGAGAATCCATATGGAATACCACCAACATGGACTCATGACTCAGCAGTCGTTTTGCTTGAGGATGGAAAAGTAATTTTTGCAATAGAGGAAGAAAGGCTAAATAGAATCAAGCATACAAATAAGTTTCCTACTCAATCATTACAATTATGCTTGAAAAAACGTGGTATAAAAATACAGGACGTAGACTTAATTGCTTTTTACAGTACTAAAGATATTGAAGTTTTTACTAAACTGATTTTTTTGAATAATAATCAAGAACCAAAATTTTGGCAACCCAAAACCTTTTTACAGCATCTTTTGTACAAAGCATTGAATTATAAAATAGAGTTAGAGAAGCTCTGTTTTATTCATCATCACCATGCACATGCAATGAGTGCATTTGCATTATCTGGTTATGAAACCAGTCTTATTAGCACGTTTGACGGATCTGGAGACAATTCATCTGCTATGGTTTTTAGTGGTAATGGGACGAAGTTAGACCAAATCATTGACCTTCCAGTATCACAATCTGTCGGTCATTTTTATCGAGACGTTATAGCTTTTTTAGGATATTCACAATTTGATGAATACAAAGTAATGGGGCTAGCTCCTTATGGAAATCCAGAAAGATTCAGAAATGTCTTCCAAACGCTCTATACATTACTTCCCAATGGAGATTATGTAATTCACGAAGATGAGATAATCTCACTTTTCAATTTAGGGTTACCGCGCCGAAAAGGGGAACCTTTTACGCAAACCCATAAGGATATTGCTGCATCACTCCAAGAAGCCTTAGAGAATATAGTTTTTCATGTACTCCAACACTATCAACGGGAAACTAAACAGAAAAATCTGTGTATGGCTGGAGGAGTAGCCCATAATTGTACTCTGAACGGAAAAATTTTGCGCTCAGGTATGTTTGAAAATGTATTTGTTCAACCTGCCGCACATGATGCTGGCTGTGCATTAGGCGCAGCTCTCTATGCTTACTATCAAGTCAATCCAACAGCTAACAAGCTTTATAAACTTGATCATGTTTACTGGGGAACAGATATTGACAGCGATTCCTCAATTTTGAAGCAATTAATGCAATGGCAAGATTTTGTAACTTTTGAAAAATTGGTTAATGTCGGCTGGCAAACAGCAGAGTTACTAGCAAGTGGTTATGTTGTGGGCTGGGTTCAAGGCCGCTCTGAGTTTGGCCCCAGGGCTTTAGGAAACAGAAGTATTCTTGCAGATCCTAGACCGCAGGAGAACAAAAGCCGTATTAACCAAATGATTAAAAAGCGGGAAGGATATAGACCGTTTGCCCCATCTGTTTTGGAAGAGGATGTTGATGATTTTTTTGAGGTTCCACACCATCAGAAACAGCTTCCGTTCATGATATTTGTAGTCAATGTTAGAGAAGAAAAACGCTCTCTTCTAGGGGCAGTTACTCATATTGATGGAACAGCAAGAGTACAAACGGTATCACGAAAAACAAACGATAAATATTGGAACTTAATTCACTCATTTAAAAAAATAACAGGTATTCCTATTTTGCTAAACACATCGTTTAATAATAACGTTGAACCAATTGTATATTCTATAAAAGATGCAATAGTTTGTTTTTTAACTACAGGATTAGATTATCTTGTTGTTGGAGACTATCTAGTCAAAAAGAAGGAAGTAAATTGGCAAGCTTCTTTATATCTTATACCTTCACTACCTCCTTTTGTTTCTTTACATCAGGTTAAAAAGCTTGATTTTGATAGCAATTTCAATAATTACTTATATATCGGTAATAGCTATAATACAAAATTTCAATTAGCAGTTTCAGCAGAAGTTTTTAGTGTGTTGTCTTTGGCAAACAATGAGAAGACTGTGATGAAACTTATTCAGGCAAATGGCGAGATAGAAGAAGGAAAAGCTCAAGATATTGTTCAGGAAATTCTGGAGTTATGGTCGCAGCGTTTAGTAATACTAAGACCATAAATACTGGCACAGGAAGTAACACTAATTATTAGGAGCAATACTAATGGTTTTAGAAAATAGTCCAAATCTTTTTCTCCAAAAATTACACCATCAATTTATGTCATTTATCTACCGGAATGACTTACAAAAATTACTACCTCTTTATAGTAGTAAATGGAACCCTCATTTATTTGGTCAGCATTACCAAGAGCATTTTGCACCACTGATAAATAAAAAATTGAAAATTTTAGAAATTGGTGTAGGAGGTTACGAAGATCCTTATTCTGGTGGTGATTCCTTGAGAATGTGGAAGCAGTATTTTCCCAATAGTATGGTTTATGGGATGGATATTGTAGATAAAAAGGCTTTGCAGGAAGACCGCATTAAAATTTTTCAAGGTAGCCAAGATGATGAAGGCTTTCTCAAGAAAGTTGTAGCTGAAACTGGTAGATTTGACATTATTATTGATGATGGTAGTCATCGTAATGACCATGTAATTCAAACATTTAAAATTTTGTTTCCAGAATTGAATAATGGCGGAATCTATGTAGTAAAAAATACGCATACATTTTATATACCAAGTTACAAGAATTGGTCAAATTTCTGCAAGGATGATGTTGCTCCTCATTGGGCAGAATATGGTGGCAGTCTGGATTTGTATGACCAAAAGACTATGATGAATTTCTTAAAAAGACTAGTTGATTGCTTGAGCCACCAAGAATTTATTCATCCAGGGTACACTCCTAACTACTTCGATAAACATATTGTCGGGATACATTTTTACCGCAATCAAGTTTTTATCTATAAAGGAGATAACACAGCACCAGGTAATGTGGTTGAAAACAACACTTTAAGACCTGATTTTTTGCAAGAGATAGGTATAAACTCATTGGCAGAGTTAAAATTAGAATTTCCTGCTATTGATGCTCCAACAAAGCTATAAAAAATAAATTAAACAACTCTCTGACAAGCATCAACAAAAGGTAAAAAGTTGTAAAAATATGAAAAACCTTGAACAATTCTATCCACTATCACCGATGCAGCAGGGCATACTCTTTCACACTCTTTATGCCCCAAAGTCAGGAGTGTATGTTGAGCAGTTAAGTTGTGATATTCAGGGAAATTTAAATATTTCGTTATTTCAACAAGCATGGCAGCAATTAGTTGAAAGACATCCGATCTTGCGAACCTCTTTTATTTGGGAAGGAATTAAAGAACCTGTGCAGGTAGTGCATAAACAAGTGCAACTACCTTGGCAGCAACAAGATTTATCCAAATTAGAATTTATTGAACAGCAAGAGCGTATCGAAACTTGTTTAGTAGTAGAAAGAGAAATAGGTTTTGAAATTTCTCAAGCACCGTTGATGCGCTTAACGCTACTCCAGTTAGCTGAAAAGCACTACAAATTTATATGGAGCCATCATCACTTACTATTAGATGGTTGGTCTTCTTCCTTACTACTTCAACAATTATTTGCTTGCTATCAAGCATTAAGCCAAGGTAAAGATATACAATTACAAAAAGCCCGTCCTTATCGAGACTATATAGCTTGGCTACAAACGCAAGATTTATCAAGCGCAGAAACTTTTTGGCAGCGATATCTCAAAGGTTTTACCACAGTCACTTCTTTGGGTATAGACCAGAATTTTGGCAACCAGATTAGTGAAAGCAAAAACTACAATACGCAGCTATTGCGCTTATCAAATACAGAAACAGCCGCGTTGCAGTCTTTAGCTCGGCAACAACAATTAACACTAAATACCATAGTCCAGGGAGCATGGGCGATTCTTCTCAGCCGTTATAGTGGTGAGAATGATATTGTTTTTGGAGGGGTTGTATCTGGTCGTCCAACCACATTAACCGGTGTAGAATCAATGGTGGGAGTGTTTATCAACACTTTGCCAGTAAGAATAGATTTAAATACTCAAGAATTTCTCATACCTTGGCTCAAGCAATTACAAATACAACAAAATGAAGTGCGTCAATACGAATACACTCCATTAATAGAGATTCAAAAGTGGAGTGAAATTCCAACTGGGCAGCCTTTATTTGAAACTATATTTAATTTTCAGAATTACCCGATAAAATCTTCCTTACAAGAATCGATAGATAATCTCAAAATATTTAATATTAATGGTTTTATCCACCCTCACTATCCTCTTAATTTTTCAGTACAAGTAGATTCAGAATTATCGCTAGAAATTTTCTACGATCGCCATCGTTTTGATGATGATAAAATTGCTCGAATGTTGGGGCATTTACAGACCTTACTATTAGGTATGGTGGCAAATCCCCAGCAACGTTTGGGTGAATTGCCATTGCTGAGAGCTACAGAGCGTTATCAGTTATTAGAAGAGTGGAATAATACACAAGTTGATTATCCGCAAGATCAATGTATTCATCAGCTATTTGAGGCACAAGTCGAGAAAACTCCTGATGCTGTTGCTGTGGTCTTTGAGAATCAGCAATTGACCTATCGGGAATTGAACACCAAAGCAAATCAACTTGCCCACTACCTGCAAAAACTGGGAGTAAAGCCAGAGGTATTGGTGGGGATTTGTGTAGAGCGTTCAGTAGAAATGGTGGTTGGACTATTGGGTATCCTCAAAGCGGGTGGTGCTTATGTGCCGCTAGACCCTAGCTATCCACACGAACGATTAGCTTTCATGCTCAAAGACGCAAAGGTGCCAGTGGTGCTAACTCAAAAGAAGTTAGTCGCAGTATTACCTGAACATAAAGCTAAGGTAGTATGTTTGGATGCGGACTGGGAGGAGATTGTCAAACAAAGCGCTGACAATTTGATCAACAAAGCAACCACTGAAAACCTGGTATATGCAATCTATACCTCCGGCTCAACCGGACAACCAAAAGGAGTGCAAATTACCCACGGCGCTTTGGTGAACTTCTTAAGTGCAATGCGCCTGACTCTGGGGCTAACTCAGGAAGATATTCTCTTATCAGTTACCACACTATCTTTTGATATTGCAGCACTGGAACTATACCTGCCACTGATTGTCGGCGCTCGTTTAGTCGTAGTCAGCCGAGAAGTTGCCACTGACGGAACCCAGTTGTTAGAACAGCTAGCAGACTCCAAGTCAACGGTTATGCAAGCCACGCCAGCCACCTGGCGGCTGCTGCTAGCTGCTGGATGGAGTGGCAATTGGCAATTAAAAATCCTTTGCGGCGGTGAAGCCCTCGACCGTTCCCTTGCCAATCAGTTGCTGGAACGAGGTGCAGAAGTTTGGAACTTATACGGTCCGACAGAAACGACCGTTTGGTCAGTAGTCCAAAAGGTGGAAAGCAACAAGGATCTCAAGGGACGAGATAGCATTGTCTCTATCGGTCGCGCGATCGCCAACACACAAATATATCTCCTAGATAACCATTTGCAACCCGTACCCATTGGTGTACCAGGTGAGTTACATATCGGCGGTGTTGGCTTAGCCAGAGGTTATTTCAACCAACCAGAACTGACATCTGTTAAATTTATCCCGAACCCCTTCAATCAAGAGTCAACTTCCCGGCTTTACAAAACTGGCGATTTAGCCCGGTATTTGCCAGACGGAAACATCGAGTTCTTAGGACGGATTGACAATCAGGTAAAAGTCCGGGGCTTCCGTATCGAACTTGGGGAAATTGAGGCAGCATTAAACCAACATCCAGGGGTACAGACGAGTGTGGCTGTAGTCTGGGAGGATGAACCAGGTGACAAACATTTGGTAGCGTATGTAGTTCTACAACCAGAACAGACAGTTACGACGAACGAAATGCGCCGCTTCCTGGCAGAGAAATTGCCTCGTTATATGGTACCCTCCGCGTTTGTCATGCTGGAGATGCTACCTTTGACACCTAATGGTAAAGTAGACCGCCGCGCATTGAGAGCACCTGACATTGCCAAACGCCAGATAGAAGCAGCTTTTGTTGCACCTCATGATCCAGTGGAAGAAGTGGTAGCGGGAATTTGGGTTCAAGTCCTTGGTGTCGAACAGGTTGGTATATATGATAATTTCTTTGACTTGGGTGGACATTCATTACTAGCGACTCAAGTTCTTTCTCGCATTCGTCACACCTTCCAGATAGATTTACCGCTACGCCGCTTGTTTGAGTTACCAACAGTTGCCGGATTAGCCAAAAGCATTCAGGAGGTGATAAAGGCACAGCTAGGACATGAAGCTCCTACTATCAAACGTGTCTCCAAAGACGGCAATCTACCTCTGTCCTTTGCTCAGGAACGATTGTGGTTCTTAGAGCAACTACAGCCTGGTAGTTCTACGTACAACACACCAGCTGCCATACGCCTTGTTGGTTCTCTGAATGTGGATGCACTAGAGCAAAGCTTGAGTGAGATTGTACGCCGCCATGAAGCTTTACGTACGACCTTTGGTGTGGTGGATGGGCAACCATTTCAAACTATAACCCCAACCCTAACTGTAAAACTTCCAATAGTTGACTTGCGGAAGTTGCCAGAAGCTGAACGGGAAACTGAGATTCAACGACTGAGTGCAGAAGAATTTCAACGCTCTTTTGACCTAGCTCAAGGTCCATTACTGCGATGCACTCTTTTACACATCGGCGAGCAAGAGCATATTGCGCTATTTACAATCCACCATATTGTCTCAGATGGCTGGTCAATGGGTGTGTTCGTTCGGGAGTTGGCAGCACTGTATGGAGCTTTCTCTGCCGGAAAACCCTCTCCATTGCCTGAACTGCCCATCCAGTATGCAGATTTTGCTATGTGGCAACGACAGTGGTTGCAGGGTGAAGTCCTCCAAGCCCAGCTCGCATACTGGAAGAAGCAATTGGGGAACAGCCTCCCGGTACTGCAATTACCTACAACTCGTCCTCGAACAGAAGTGAAAACCAGCCGAGGTGCTGCTCAATCCTTCGTCATTCCTTCCACCCTGTCCGCAGCGCTTCAAACCCTGAGCCGACAAGAAGGTGTCACTTTGTTTATGACCTTGTTGGCAGGTTTTCAGGTGCTGCTACAACGCTATGCAAATCAGGATGATATTGTTGTTGGCACTGATGTTGCCAATCGCAACCGGGCGGAAACAGAATCATTAATTGGTTTTTTTGTCAATCTGCTTGTCTTACGCACCGATTTAAGCGGTAACCCGAGTTTTCAGGAGTTGCTCCTCCGAGTGCGCGAGGTCACATTAGAAGCTTATGCCCATCAGGACTTGCCTTTTGAGAAATTAGTAGAAGCTTTGCGTCCTGAGCGAAGTTTGAGCAACACGTCGCCACTATTTCAGGTGTTGTTTGTTCTTCAAAATGCCTCAATGCCAGCCTTAGAATTGCCAGGACTGACATTAAGCCAATTGGAAGTTGAAAACAAAATAGCAAGGTTTGATTTAGCGCTATTTCTTACAGAAACAGAACAAGGAATCGTGGGCAAGTGGCAGTACAATGCTGATCTTTTTGACGCCGCCACCATCACGCGCATGACAGGTCACTTCGAGATGCTGCTTAACAGCATTGTGGCGCAACCCGATGCTCGGATCAACACTTTAGAAATGCTGACAGAAACGGAAAGACAACAACAAGCTATGCAAAAAAGCGATCGCCAAGCCTTCAAGCGGCAAAAGTTTATCAGCATTGCCCCCAAAACTGTGAGCTTATCACAAACAGAATTGATTAAGACTGGCTATCTTCGAGTAGGCGAAACATTTCCTCTAGTCATTCACCCAAATGTTGACGAAATCGATTTTCTGGCTTGGGCTAAAAATAACCGGGAATTTATAGAGACACAATTATTCCAACATGGAGCCATTCTTTTTAGAGGTTTCAATGTAGGTTCTGTGTCTCTATTTGAAAGTTTTGCTCAAGCAATTTGTCCAGAATTGTTCGGTGAGTATGGCGACTTACCGCGTGCAGGATTAGGCGGTAAAGTTTATGGTTCTACCCCTTACCCATCCGACAAAGCTATTTTGTTCCACAATGAAAGCTCTCACTTACATCAGTTTCCTCTAAAAATTTGGTTTTTCTGCGTACAACCAGCTTTACAAGGTGGAGAAACGCCCATTGTAGATTGTCGAAAAGCTTACCAACTCCTTGAACCAAAGCTGCGAGAAAGATTAGCGCAAAAGCAATTAATGTATGTCCGCAACTATACCGATAGTCTGGATGTTAGTTGGCAGGAATTTTTCCACACGAATGAAAAATCTGTAGTAGAAAATTACTGTCGGCGAGCGAAAATCGATTTTGAATGGTACGATAATAATGGTTTAGTAACTCGCCAGATTCGTCCAGCCCTAGCAGCACATCCCAAAACTGGCGCTCAAGTCTTCTTCAATCAAATTCAGCTACACCATATAGCCTATTTAGAGCCAGACGTTCGTGAGTCTTTGTTATCTTTATTTGGAGAGACAAAACTACCGCGCAATGTTTACTACGGAGATGGAACTCCTATAGAAAACTCGGTCATTGAACAAATCAATGAAGTTTATCAGCAGTCTAAAACGAGCTTCCCTTGGCAGCAAGGAGACATTTTGATGCTAGATAATATGTTGGCAGCACACGGACGCAATGCTTATGTAGGGGAACGTAAGATTGTAGTCGCAATGGGAGAAATGATTCAAAACCAAAATATTGCAAGCAAAAGCGTATAAGGAGGAAGTCAATCAATGATAACTGAAACTATTAGCGGTTTTCGTCTTTCTCCTCATCAGAAACGTCTTTGGTTATTGCAAAAAGAAAGTGGCGCTGCTTATGTAGCTCAAAGTGTCATTTGTATTGAAGGGAATCTTAAACCTGAGGTATTAAAAGCCGCTTTACAAAACATCGTCAATCGCCATCAGATTCTGCGGACAACATTTCATTGCCTACCAGGTATGAAAATTCCGGTCATGGTTGTAAAGGATAGCAGTGTCTTGTCTTGGCGAGAGATTTATTTGAGCAAAGACAACTCTCAAAACATCACAATCACATCTATTTGTCAAGAAGAAAAATCCCACCTTTTTGATTTTGAGAAGGGACCTCTGCTGCGTTGCTCTCTACTAGAATTGTCAGCCAACAAGCATATCTTGGTAGTGACTCTACCTGCGCTTTGTGCTGATGCTAGAACTCTAAAGAATTTATTTGCAGAAATCAGCGATTCATACTCTGCTTGTTTGCAGGGTGAAGATTGTAGCAAAGAAGTTGTACAATATGTCCAATTCTCTGAGTGGCAGAATGATTTACTGGAAGACTCAGAAGCAGAAGCTGGTAAGAACTATTGGAGTCAGCAAGATTTTTCTGCTCTAGATACGTTGACGCTACCTTTTGCAGATAATTTTTATCAAAAAACAGAATTTCAACCGCAAGTTTATACTTTTACGCTTTCTGCCCATCTCACTCAAGAAATTAAAACGAACCACAGAGGCGCAGAGACAAGAGGAGGAGAAGGCTTAAACTCTAATTTAGTTTCTTTATTCTTGCTTTCATGCTGGCAGATATTACTTTGGCGGTTCACAGGACAGACAGAGATGATTGTTGGTAAAGTCTGTCATGGCAGAGAATATGAAGAACTGAATGATGTTTTGGGGCTCTTTGCTAAATCGCTACCAATTCGCAGTCGCTTAAATACAGATTTACACTTTTCGGAAGTCTTACAACAGGTCACTCAAGCTGTGGAAGAAGCTAATGAGTGGCAAGAAGATTTTATATTTGAAAAAAATGTAGAAAGTTTTCCCTTTATTTTTGAGTTTGAACAATTGCCAGAAAAATGTTTGGCAAGTGATACATTGTTTTCATTTGACACCCAATATATTTGTCTTGAACCTTTCCAAATAAAACTATCTTGTATTGATAAAGAGGAATTTTTAGAGTTAGGGTTTTATTATAATGCCAATTTATTTTCAGCCAATGCAATTCATCGCCTAGCAGAACAATTTCAAACTTTATTAACCAGCGCGATTGAAAATCCAGATGTGGCAATTAGTCAGTTACAAATACTGCCACCTAATCAGCTGGAGCAACTACTCATCGATTTCAATCAAACGCAGGTTGATTCTCCACGAAACAAGTGTATTCACCAACTCTTTGAAGAACAGGTAACTCTCACACCAGACAAAATTGCAGTTGTTTTTGAAGATAAACAACTAACATACAGCGAACTCAACCAGAGTGCTAATCAACTAGCCCACTACCTACAAAAGTTGGGAGTGCAGCCTGATAGCGTGGTGGGTATTTGCTTAGAACGTTCCCATTTAATGATAGTGGCAATGCTGGGCGTTCTCAAAGCTGGTGGAGCGTACTTACCACTCGATCCGGGGCTACCGAAAGAGGCGATCGCCTTCCGTCTACAGGATGCCCAAGTACCAATAGTCTTGACACAACAAGGCATTGATTCAATCCAAAATTCCAGAGTGGTGTGTTTAGACACCGACTGGAAAGATATTGCTAGGGAAAGTACAGAAAATACCACCAGTCAAGCCACGCCTGAAAATCTAGTCTATGTAATATATACCTCCGGTTCTACAGGTAAACCTAAGGGCGTTGCAATTGAGCATCAGCAACTTTGCAATTACCTGTACGGCATTTTAGAAAAGCTGGAACTGCCCAAAGATGCCAGTTTTGCCACCGTTTCCACTTTCGCAGCAGACTTGGGCAACACGGTCATTTTCCCTTGTCTTCGCACTGGGGGCTGTCTCCACGTCGTTTCTTGGGAAAGGGCGTCTGATGCAGCAGCACTAGCAGCATATTTCCGTCGCCATCCTATCGACTGCCTAAAAATAGTTCCTTCGCACATATCGGCGTTGTTGACTTCCAGTGACATTGAGTCTATTTTGCCCCGCCAGCTACTCATTCTCGGCGGCGAAGCAACTGATTGGCATTTGGTTGAGACGATTCAGCAATATGCACCATACTGCCGGATTATCAATCACTACGGTCCGACAGAAACCACTGTTGGGGTGCTGACTTATACTCTATCCCCCCAACCTGCCTTAATAAGCGGGGATCTCAAAGCAGCAACAGTTCCCATAGGGCGACCAATTGCCAATACCCAGGTTTACGTGTTGGATAAGCAACTACAGCCAGTTCCTATAGGAGTCCCAGGTGAACTGTACATTGGTGGAAAATCATTAGCGCGGAGTTATCTCAACCGCCCCGAACTAACTGCTGACCGATTCATTGCCAATCCCTTTGTGGATTTTAAATTGGATCGGCTGTACAAGACAGGCGATTTGGTACGCTATTTACCAGATGGAAATCTAGAGTTTCTCCATCGCCTCGATGACCAAGTGAAAATCCGGGGCTTCCGTATTGAGTTGGGAGAGATTTCAGCGGTACTCAGCCAACACCCGGCTGTGCAGGAGGTGGTCGTTGTCGCCAGAGAGGATGGACTTGGTGACAAGCGCCTAGTTGCTTATATAGTTCCCTCAGTACCCAACACGCAGCACCTAACACTGACTGGTGACCTACGTAGTTTGCTTAAAGAAAAGTTGCCGGAATATATGATCCCGTCAGCTTTTGTGGTGCTGAAGGCTTTACCGCTGACATCAAATGGTAAAATAGACCGCCATGCACTTCCCGCACCAGATGAGGCAGCACTGATCGAAAAAACTTTTGTAGCGCCCCGTACTCCGGTCGAAGAAGTCATAGCCGCGATGTGGGCGCAGCTTCTGGGCGTGCAACGGTTGAGTATTGACGACAATTTCTTTGACTTAGGTGGACACTCCCTGCTTGCAACGCAGGTGATTTCCCGACTCCGTACTGCCTTTGGTGTAGAAATTCCACTGCGACAGTTGTTTGCATCGCCAACAGTAGCCGGACTGGCGGCACATATTGAAACAGCGATGAGGGCTGGTCAAGAACTAGAAACTACAGCGATTCCTCGCGCTGCTAAGGACAAAGATTTACCACTGTCTTTTGCTCAATGGCGGCTATGGTTTCTCAATCAGTTAGAGCCTGAATCGCCCTCCTACAACCTTCCCAGAGTCATTCGGCTCACAGGTCCACTCAATATTGCCGCATTGGAACAAAGCTTCAACGAAGTTATCAAACGGCACGAAGTTTTGCGAACCACCTTTGCCAGAGTCAACGGGCAACCAATGCAAGTCATCCATCCCAAGATGGTTTTGAGATTGTCGATTTTAGATTGCATCACAATTCCCCAATCCCAAATCCAAAATTTCATTCTTGAGGAAGTGCAGCAAGGCTTTGACTTAGCCAAAGGACCATTGTTGCGAGCCAAACTCCTGCAAGTGGGTGAACAGGAGCATCTATTGCTGTTGACAATGCACCACATCGTCTCCGATGCTTGGTCAACGGGTGTGCTGATTGAACAGATGGCAGCACTTTATACAGCATACTGTGAAGGCAAACCCTCTCCTCTGCCGGAACTGCCTATCCAGTATGCCGACTTTGCCGTTTGGCAACGAGAGTGGCTGCAAGGAGAGCAGTTGCAAGCTTTGTTAGATTACTGGAAACAGCAACTGCAAGGCGACCTGCCAGTTTTGGAACTGCCCGCAGACCGTCCCAGACCGAGTGTGCAAACCTTTGCAGGCAAGGAGCATTCCTTCGTACTGTCCAAGGAACTCACAGAGGCACTCAAGACCCTCAGCCAACAGCAAGGTGTCACCTTGTTTATGACACTGTTGGCGGCGTTCAAAACCTTGCTCTATCGCTACACAGGACAGGAAGACATCCTAATTGGCTCTCCCATCGCCAACCGCAACCGGGGTGAAATTGAATCGTTAATTGGCTTTTTTGTCAATACCTTGGTGCTGCGAACCGATTTGTTTGGCAATCCCAGTTTCCAAGAGTTGCTAGGGCGAGTGCGGGAAGTAACTTTGGGAGCATACGCTCACCAAGACTTACCTTTTGAGAAGCTGGTGGAGGAATTGCAACCGGAACGCAACTTGAGCCACGCACCATTGTTCCAGGTTATGTTTGTTTTCCAAAATGCGCCAATGAAAACATTGGAGCTACCTGGTTTAAGCATACAGCCTTTGAAAGTCAACAGTGGAACGGCGAAGTTTGACTTGACCCTATCGATGCAAGATACAGAGCAGGGGCTGATTGCCACCTTTGAGTACAACACCGATCTCTTCGATGAGGCAACGATTTCTCGCTATTGCGGGCATTTTCAAACTTTGCTCGCAAGTATCGTCGCAAATCCACAGCAGCGCCTTTCTGAGTTGCCTTTGCTGACAGCAACTGAGCAGCAGCAGCTAGTAGAGTGGAATAATACTAAAACTGAATATGGCAATGAATTGTGTTTGCATCAGTTGTTTGAGGCGCAGGTAGAACGAACCCCAGATGCTGTAGCAGTGGTGTATGAGAATGAGCAACTGACATATCAGGAACTGAACCAGCGGGCAAATCAACTGGCACATTATTTACAAAAGCTGGGAGTGGGACCAGAGGTACTGGTGGGAATTTGCTTAGAGCGATCGCTCCAGATGGTCATCGCACTTTTGGGTATTCTCAAGGCGGGCGGCGCTTATGTACCGCTTGACCCAGCTTATCCCAGTGAGCGTTTCGCATTCATGCTAGAAGACTCGCAGGTATCGGTACTGCTAACTCAAGAGAAGTTGGTGGCGATGTTACCAGAAAATCAAGCCAAGGTAGTTTGCCTGGATAGAAACTGGCAGGAGATTGCTAAAGAAAGCGATCACAATTCCATCAACAAGGCAAACCCTGAAAACTTGGTCTATGCGATTTACACCTCTGGCTCAACCGGGCGACCAAAAGGAGTGCAAATTACTCACGGCGCTTTGGTTAACTTCTTGAATTCGATGCGCCTAACTCCAGGGCTGAGTGAGAAAGACATTTTACTATCAGTTACTACATTATCTTTTGACATTGCAGCATTGGAATTATACCTGCCGCTTTCGGTCGGCGCACGTTTGGTTGTAGTCAGTCGTGAAGTTGCTGCTGATGGCACCCAGTTGTTAGAAAAGCTGGCATCCTCCGGGGTGACGGTGATGCAAGCCACGCCAGCCACTTGGCGGCTGCTGCTAGCTGCTGGCTGGCAGGGTAGTTGGCAATTGAAAATCCTTTGCGGCGGTGAAGCCCTCGACCGAGAACTCGCTAATCAGTTGCTTGCACGGGCTACAGAAGTTTGGAACTTATACGGTCCGACAGAAACTACCATTTGGTCATCTGTCCAAAAGGTAGAGAGCAAAGATGGTATTGTCTCAATTGGTCGCCCGATTACCAACACGCAATTTTATATCCTAGACTCACATCAGCAGCTGGTTCCTGTCGGGGTTCCTGGTGAGTTGCATATAGGTGGCGCTGGGGTAGCCCGTGGTTATATCAACCAACCAGAACTCACAGCCGTTAAGTTTATCCCGAACCCCTACCTTTCGGGAACGCCTACAGCGAACAACAATCAGCCGGGAGCGGGACTGTATAAAACTGGGGACTTGGTTCGCTACCAACCCGACGGAACGCTTGAATTCCTTGGGCGGATTGACAACCAGGTAAAAGTCCGGGGATTCCGCATCGAAGTTGGGGAGATTGAGGCGGTGCTAGCTCAACACCTAGCTGTGCGGGAGACTGTGGTGCTAGCGCGGGAGGCTCAACCTGGCGACAAGCAGTTAGTGGCGTATGTTGTCCCCAATAACGAGCAGACACCTACAACCAGTGAACTACGAAACTTCCTTCTGAAGCAGCTGCCCGAGTATATGGTGCCGTCGGTCTTTGTCATACTAGAGGCACTGCCACTAACGCCTAACGGCAAGGTTAATCGACAAGCGCTACCTGCGCCAGAACCTCTGCGCCCGGAGTTGGAAGCTGCTTATGTGATGCCACAAACTGAACTGGAACAAACCATCGCTACTGTTTGGCAAAAAGCTCTCAATATTGAAAATATAGGCATTCACGATAACTTCTTTGAACTCGGTGGTCATTCATTGCTTTTGGTTAAGGTTAATAGCCAATTGCGTGAAATATTTAAAACTGAGTTACCACTGCTCGAAATGTTCAGATATCCAACTATAAGCTCTCTAGCAGAGTACTTTAGTCGTTCCCAAAATCAAACATCATCTTTTACTGAAACTGATATTCAAACTGAAAAGCTCGCAGCTGGTAAAGCTCTACAAAAAAAACGTCTTCAGAAAATGAAGTCAACTAAAGGATGAAGTATGAAGGATGAAATGAATGGCTCAGAAATTGCAATTATCGGCATAGCAGGACGTTTTCCTGGTGCCAAAAATGTTGAGGAATTTTGGAAAAATATCAAAAATGGTGTAGAGTCCATTTCTTTCTTCACTGATGAAGAACTGTTGTCTTCAGGGATAGATTCAGCTGTAGTAAGTGATTCCAACTACGTTAAAGCAAGAGGTGTATTAGAAGATGCAGAATTTTTTGACGCTGCATTCTTTGACTTGAATCCCAGAGAAGCAGAAATTACCGATCCGCAACATCGTCTCTTCTTAGAGTCTGCGAATGTTGCCCTCGAAAATGCTGGCTACAATTCCCAAAATTACTCTGGTTCGATTGGTGTTTACGCTGGAGCCAGCTTGAGTGGCTATTTACTCAATGTTTATTTAAACCAAAACATTATAGAATCAGTTGACAGTCACCAACTAACGATTGGTGGTGACAAAGATTACTTAACCACGCGGGTTTCTTACAAACTTAACTTAGAAGGACCTAGTTATACTGTTCAAACCGCCTGCTCAACTTCATTGGTTGCCGTCCACTTGGCGTGCCAAAGCTTGCTTTCTGGTGAATGTGATATGGCTTTGGCTGGTGGCGTTAGAATAAATTCTTCAAGAAAAGCTGGTTATTTTTACAAAGAAGGGGGAATTGGGTCAAAAGACGGACACTGCCGCGCCTTTGATGCTAAAGCACAGGGAACTGTTAGTGGCGAAGGTGTGGGCATTGTGGTTTTGAAGCGATTAGAGGATGCTCTTGCCGATGGCGATTCCATTCATGCCGTCATCAAAGGTTCTGCTATTAATAACGATGGATCTTTCAAAGTTAGCTACACGGCACCACGTATAGATAGCCAAGCAAAGGTGATTAGAACGGCTCAAGTGATAGCCGAGGTTGAACCTGAAACGATTACCTATATAGAAGCCCACGGGACAGGAACATCCCTAGGAGACCCGATTGAAATTGCCGCGTTAACACAAGCTTTTCGCAGCAGCACTGAAAAGAAAGGCTTCTGTGCGATCGGTTCAGTAAAAACAAATATCGGGCATTTGGACGCCGCTGCTGGGGTGACGGGGCTGATCAAAACTGTCCTAGCTCTCAAGCACAAACAGATACCACCCAGCTTGCACTTCGAGGAACCCAATCCTCAGATAGATTTCGCCAACAGTCCTTTTTATGTTAGTACTTCCCTTTCTGAGTGGAAATCGAACGGCACTCCTCGCCGCGCGGGAGTCAGTTCCTTTGGGATTGGTGGGACTAATGCTCATGTAATTCTTGAGGAAGCCCCTGCTGTTGAACCGTCTGGACATTCTCGTCCCTGGCAGTTGTTGTTGCTCTCGGCAAAGACTAATACCGCACTGGAAACCGCCACAGCGAATTTGGCTAATTATTTTCAGCAAAATCCGAATTTGAATCTCGCTGATGTCGCTCACACCCTTGGTGTTGGTCGCCTAGCTTTCGACCATCGCCGGATGGTAGTTTGCCAACACCTTAACGGCGCAGTGAAGGCGCTCTCAACTTTAGATCCTCAACAAGTTTTCACCCACTACCAAAAGCCCTGTAATCGCCCCGTCGTCTTCATGTTTTCTCCACAGGGCGCGCAGTACGTAAATATGGGGCGGGAACTCTACCAAAGTGAGCTTACCTTTACCGAGCAAGTTGATTACTGTGCCGAACTTCTCAAACCGCACTTGGGACTGGATATACGCCATGTGCTTTACCCAAGTGCAGCACAGACTCAAGAAGCAACACAGCAGTTGACGCAGACTGCTATTACCCAGCCTACGCTATTTGTAATCGAGTATGCCCTGGCTAAGTTATGGATGGAGTGGGGTGTGCGTCCAGAAGCAATGATTGGTCACAGCATCGGGGAATATGTGGCAGCAACTATTGCTGGAGTTTTCTCTTTGGAAGATGCTTTAGCGTTAGTAGCGAAGCGAGGACGACTGATGCAGCAACTTCCAAAAGGCGCTATGCTCTCGGTTCAACTGAACGAGTCGGAGGTTCAACTCCTGCTGGGAGCAGAACTTTCTCTTGCTGGCAGCAATGCACCATCTACTTGTGTGGTTTCGGGTCCAACCGAGGCGATAGATGAATTGCAGCAGAAGTTAGTGAAAAAAGGCGTAGGTTGTCGGCGGCTGCATACATCTCATGCCTTTCATTCCCAAATGATGGATCCGATTATTGATACATATACACAAGAATTACAAAAAGTCAAGCTTAATCCTCCGCAAATTCCATTTGTATCCAACGTAAGTGGTACTTGGATTACCACAGCACAAGCATGTGACCCCAACTATTGGGCAAGGCATTTACGGCAACCTGTGCGTTTTAGCGAAGGAATCACTGAGTTACTCAAAACACGTGAGCGAATTTTGCTGGAAGTCGGCCCTGGGCGAACTTTGAGCACTTTTGCTCGACAGCATCAAATAACTGAACTAGTGGTACTGACCTCGATACGCCATCCACAGGAGCAACAGTCGGATGTGGCATTTTTACTTAACACTTTGGGACGCCTTTGGCTTTTTGGAGTCAAAGTAGACTGGTCTGGTTTTTATGCCCATGAACGACGCTATCATATTCCCTTGCCAACATATCCCTTTGAGCGCCAGCGTTACTGGATTGAACCAGGGGGACGCCCCAAAAATGTGGAAAGTAAGAATTCCCAAAAATTGCCGATCGCAGACTGGTTTTACATTCCTTGCTGGAAACAATCCATACCGCTGAAGGCTTTAAAAGGAAGAGAACTGGCAAAGCAAAAGTTATGTTGGCTGGTGTTTGTTGATGCCTATAAAGTCGGCTCACAAATAGCGAAACGACTTGAAGTTGAAGGTCACGATGTGATCACCGTGATCCTGGGAGACCAGTTTACCAAAGTCAGCGAGCGCGTATATGCAATTAATCCCCAACGACGAGATGACTATGATGCCTTGATCCAAGCAGTTCAAGTTTGTAATTTGACTCCACAAGCGATCGCCCATTTTTGGAGCATCACACCTAATAATCAGACTAACTCGGAAATTGAGATATTAGAAACGAGCCAGCACCTCGGCTTCTGGTGTTTGTTGTTCCTTGCACAGGCGCTGAGTAAACAAAATATTACTGATTCGTTGCCCATCACAGTTGTAACCAACAACTTATATGATGTAACAGGCGAAGAGCATTTGTGCCCGCAGAAAGCGACTGTCTTAGGTCCTTGTAAAGTCATTGGGCAAGAATATCCCAATATCTCTTGCCGCAACATTGATATCGTGATTCCCGCTTCAGAAATGTGTCTTGAGGAGAAATTGATAGACCAACTCCTAGCGGAACTCACGGCGTCATCTGATGCAGTTGTTGCCTACCGTGGGCAGTATCGCTGGGTACAGACTTTTGAGGCAGTTCAGTTGGATGCAGCCATCAAAGAAAGAACGCCGTTGATTTCAGGAGGAGTATACCTGATTACGGGTGGTCTAGGAGGCATCGGTTTAGTGCTGGCGGAATATCTGGCTCGAACAGTGCAGGCGAAATTAGTACTGATAGGACGTTCAAGTCTGCCTGAAAAAGACCAATGGGCACAATGGCTAGCGACTTACGATGACCAAGATGCGGTAAGTAACAAGATCAGGAAAGTGCAAGCGTTAGAGAATTTAGGTGCCGAGGTTCTAATTATCAACGCAGATGTCGCAAATTATGGACAAATGCAGGCTGCGATCGCACAAGCCTTGCAGCAATTTGGCGCTATTAACGGTGTGATTCACGCCGCCGGGATCGCTGGTGGTGGTATGATTCAACTCAAAGCACCGGAGATTGCTAAAAGCGTGCTTGCACCCAAAGTCAAGGGAACCTTAGTGCTTGATGCCTTATTGCGGGATGTTAAGCTGGATTTCTTGGTACTGTGTTCATCCATGAATGCCATTTTGGGTGGATTTGGGCAAGTAGACTATTGTGCTGCCAATGCCTTTTTGGATGCCTTTGCTCATCGCGATCGCAAGCGTGGCTCGTTCACAGTAGCGGTAAACTGGGATGCCTGGCAACAAGTTGGGATGGCAGTAAACACTGCACTGCCAGATGCTCTCAAACACAAGCGTCAAGAAAGTCTTAAAACTGGAATAGTTCCTCAAGAGGGAACAGAGGCATTTAGTCGCATTCTGCAAAGTGGTTTGTCTCAGGTTATTGTTTCCACAAAAGACTTCCAAACTGTGTTGCAACAATATTCTTCCAAGTCCCTGGAAAAAGAATTAGCGCTTTTGGAAGAGAAATTAGCTGAAGCGAAATTTTCCCAATCAACTCATCCCCGCCCAAACTTAGGAAATGATTATGTTGCTCCCCGTAACGAGGTCGAAGAAGCTATTGCGGAAATTTGGCAACAATTCCTGGGTATTGAACAAGTAGGTATCCACGACAACTTCTTTGAGCTAGGCGGACATTCACTGCTAGCCACCCAGGTGATTTCCCGGCTCCGCAAAGTCTTTCAAGTCGAGTTACCGCTGCGCTGTTTGTTTGAGTCGCCTACAATAGCTAAACTAGCCGAAACCATTGAAAAGACAATGAAAGCGGGGCAAGGACTGATGGCTCCGCCTATAGCACCGGTTCCACGGGAGAAAAACCTACCCCTCTCCTTCGCCCAACAACGGCTGTGGTTCCTCAACCAGTTAGCTCCACATGACACCTCCTACAATATTTCTACTACTGTCCGTCTCATTGGTTCGCTCAACGTGCCAGCATTGGAACAGAGTCTTAACGAAATCGTGCGGCGTCACGAAGTCTTGCGAACTACCTTTACTACAGTGAATGGGCAACCTGTCCAAGTTATTGCTCCAACCCTAACCTTGGCAGTGCCTGTGGTAGACTTCAGTGAAATCCTTGATAATAAGCAGCAAAATATACATACAATTGCCAAAGAAGAGGCTGAAAAACCCTTCGCTCTTGATAAAAGTCCCCTGTTGCGAGTGACTCTTTTGCGACTAGGTGAAGCAGATAACGTGGTGCTATTCACAATGCACCACATTATCTCCGACGGTTGGTCTATGGGCGTAATTATCCGAGAAATCGCAACCCTCTATGAAGCTTTCTGTCTTGGCAAGTCCTCACCACTTCCTGAACTACCTATCCAGTATGCAGATTTTGCAGTTTGGCAACGCCAGTGGTTGCAGGGGGAGGTGCTAGAAACCCAGCTTGCTTACTGGAAGCAACAACTGGGTAACAATCTTCCTGTTCTGAAATTACCCACAGACTGTCCTCGACCAGCAGTTCAAACTCACCGGGGGGCAAGACAATCTCTCAGGCTAGACAAAACCTTATCTGAGGCGCTGAAAAAGCTCACCACTGAGGAAGGAGTCACGCTGTTTATGACGCTGTTAGCAGCCTTTGTCATCTTGCTGCACTATTATAGCGAGCAAGACGACATTGTTGTGGGTACCGATGTTGCCAACCGCAACCAAGCAGAAACTGAAGGGTTAATTGGGTTTTTTGTCAACCAATTGGTATTACGCACATACCTAGGAGGAAACCCCAACTTTCGAGAGTTACTGGGACGGGTACGCGATTGTACCTTAGGAGCATACGCTCATCAAGACCTACCATTCGACAAGTTAGTAGAGGTTCTCAATCCAGAGCGACAGTTGAGCCACACGCCGTTATTTCAGGTAAAAATCATACTCCAAAATACTCCAATCCAACCCTTAGAACTTTCAAGTTTGACCTTAAGTCCTTTGGAAGTGGAAAACACAACAGTAACACATGACCTACTCTTGGAGCTTATGGATACAGAGCAAGGAATAACTGGGTTGTTGAAATACAACACAGACTTATTCGAGCAAAGCAGCATAACTCGAATGCTAGAACATTTTCAAACAATTTTACGCAATGTTGTTACAGAGCCGAACGTCAAGCTGAATGAGCTAAAAACAGTTCTCATGCAAGTAGATAAACAACAGCAAATAGCCAAAGAACAAACTTATCAAAACACATTGCAACAAAAGTTATCCAACATTAAGCGCAAGTCAAATAGTAAATAATGATATCAGTTCGTAGTGAGGACTTTAGTCCTCTTTGCCGACAAACCAAGGACTGAAGTCCTTACTACAAATAAGTTTTATTATGGGCAATTAAGCGAACATGATATCACTTGTATTTCCTTTGTGTTTCTTTTTTGGCGGTTCGTTAAAGAAAATATCATCAGGAGACAATCATGAAAAATTCCCTAAATCTGGGAACGATGAAACGAAAAGCTGTGAGCATATCCCCAGAAGAATTGATAAAAACAGAATTTTTCCAGCCGGGAACAAACTTTCCTTTAGTGATAAAACCAGCCATAAAAGGTGTTAATTTACTAAACTGGGCCCAAAGCAATCGGGAATTCATTCAAAATGAATTATTAAAATATGGAGCAATACTTTTTCGTGGTTTCAATGTCAAAACAGTAGATGAATTTGAGCAGATTATCGCAGCTATTTACAAAGAAGCGATGGAATATCGCTATCGGGCATCGCCTCGTACTCAAGTGGGTGGTAGAATTTATACATCAACCGATTACCCTGCGGAACAAAGCATCTTTCCCCACAATGAGCATGCATATTCTCCTACATTTCCGTTAAAAATATTCTTTTTTTGCATGACTCCAGCACAGGAAGGCGGAGAAACCCCGATTGGTAGTTGTCGAAAAGTTTTTGAGCGCATTCATCCAGAAATACGCGATCGCTTTATTGAAAAGAAAGTGATGTACATGCGTAACTTTGGCGATGGATTTGGTCTTCCTTGGCAAACTGTATTTCAAACAACAGACAAAATTAAGGTAGAAGAGTATTGCCATAGCAATGGAATTGAGTTTGAATGGAAAGATGGTGATAGATTAAGAACTCGCCAAGTAGGACCAGCGGTTATCAAACATCCTCGAACAGGCGAAATGGTCTGGTTCAATCACGCGACTTTTTTCCACGTTTCCACATTGGAACCAACAATACGCGATTCGTTGTTGAAAAATTTTCCAGAAGAAGACTTACCAACTAACACATATTATGGGGATGGTTCTCCAATTGAGCCATCAGTGTTAGCTCATCTCCAAGAAGCTTATCAACAGGAAATGATCACCTTTTCCTGGCAAAAAGGAGATGTATTGATGCTGGACAATATGTTATCAATACATGCCCGCAAGCCATTTGTCCCTCCAAGAAAAATTTTAGTAGGAATGGCTGAACCTTATACTCCCCAACACATTTAACTGACACAGAGGTAGAAATATGCAAGCAGAAAGTATGGAGGGGTTTCGACTTTCACCTCAACAAGAGCATCTATGGTTACTGCAACAAATTGATAAAAGTGGGGCTTATCGTAGCGATTGTGCAATTTTGATTGAAGGTGATGTCGATATAAATAATTTAGAATTGGCATTACAAGATGTTGTCAATCGCCATGAGATACTTCGCACCTATTTTCCTTGTCTGTCTGGAATGACTATTCCAGTACAGGTAATTACAAATGGCAAAATAATATTAGAAACACACAATCTTAGTAGTTTGAATCCTCAAGAAAAAGAGGCTAAGATTGAGGCAATGTTTCAGGAATTGAGCCAGCTACCTTTTGACTTTGAGCAAGGTTCAATTTTACATACATCCCTGGTGACTCTATCGCCAGAGAAGCATCTGTTGTTTATTAGTTTGCCCGCTATTTGCGGAGACAGTGCAAGTCTGAATAATTTGGTGCAAGAAGTTGCTATTTCCTACTTAGCCAAATTACGCGGGGAACTATCTGATGAACCGCTGCAATACGCAGATTTTTCGGAATGGCAGAATCAAATACTTGAAGCTGAGGAGACAGAAATAGGAAGAGAATATTGGCGCAAGCAAGACTTCTCTGCTGTTGAAACTTTAAAGCTTCCTTATGAAAGCCATATTTATGAAAAACAGAAATTTGAACCAAAATTAGTAAATTTAATAATTGCTCCTGAACTGGTAGCAAACATCAAAGTATTAGCCCAAAAGTATAACACTTCTGCTTCTATATTTTATTTAACTTGCTGGCTGGTTCTGCTCGGGCGGCTTATTGGACAATCCGAGATGATAGTTGGCAAAGCTGTCGATGGCAGGAAATATGAGGAACTCAAAGGAGCTTTGGGGCTGTTTGCCAAATATTTACCACTTCATTGTCATTTAGAAGATAATTTACAGTTTGGTCAAATTTTACAGCAAATTCATGAATCTGTAGAATATATCTACAAATGGCAGGAGTGTTTTACTTGGGAAGAAATATCGGAGTCGGATGCCAAATCCGTGAACTTGCCTTTTTTCCCTCTTGGCTTTGATTTTGAGGAAGAAGACGCGAAGTATGACGCGGGTAATATAACATTTTCAATTTACAAACGTTACGTTTGTATTGAGCGTTTCCAAATAAAGCTCTCTTGTAGGCGAAGGGATGATATTCTAAGTGCAGAGTTTCATTATGATTCCAACCTGTTTTGTGCCAAAGATATTGAAGGTTTAGCAGAGCAATTTCACAAGTTAGTAGAAAGTGCTGCAAATAATCCAGAAGCTGCAATTAGCAAGTTGGAGATTTTGGGCGATCGCCACCTTCATCAACTTCTTGTCGAGTTCAACCAAACACAGGCTGATTACCCAAAAGACAAGTGTATCCACCAGTTATTTGAGGAACAGGTACAGCGTACACCAAACAATATTGCCGTTGCGTTTGAAAACCAGCAACTCACGTATGCTGAACTAAACGCGCGTGCAAATCAACTGGCTCACTACTTGCAAAGAGTAGGTGTGGAACCAGACGTACTGGTGGGAATTTGTGTCGAGCGTTCTGTTGAAATGCTCGTTGGTATCCTTGGCATTCTCAAAGCTGGCGCAGCTTATGTACCACTTGACCCAACCTATCCTCAAGAGCGCTTAAGCTTCATATTACAGGATACCCAAACATCTGTGTTATTGACTCAGCAGCATTTGCTGGTCAGATCCCCGCAGGGGGATCATCTTCACAACCCTAAGACAATTTGCAATTCGATGGAGTACACTCTGACCTCTCCCCAACCCCTCTCCTACAAGGAGAGGGGCTTTCCCCCAACGCTAGTAGGAAAGGAGGTTAGGGGGTTAGGTCTTGTGTTTGATTCAACTGACTACCCTAAGACAATTTGCTTGGACACAGACTGGGAAACCATTGCTTGCGAAAGCAACGAAAATCCCACTTTGAGGACGTGCGCCGAAAACTTAGCTTATGTAATCTACACCTCCGGTTCTACAGGCAAAGCTAAAGGAGTGCAGATTACACATAAAAACCTAGTTCACTCAACAACTGCTCGTATTGCTTACTATCAGGAAAGAGTTACCAGCTTTTTATTGCTTTCGTCGTTTGCTTTTGATAGTTCGGTAGCAGGTATTTTCTGGACACTTTGCTCTGGAGGAATTCTCTACCTTCCCCAAGAAGGTTTACAACGGGAAGTACCAAAACTTATTGAGTTCATTGCTCAAAATCACATTTCCCATCTCTTAAGCCTTCCCTCTCTGTATGCTCTGCTCTTAGAACACGCCAAACCCGAACAGTTAAATTCACTTCGCACCGTCATAGTTGCGGGTGAAGCTTGTCCAACAGAGTTGGTGCAACGTCACTATCAGTTGCAGTCAGAAACATCTCTGTTTAACGAGTATGGACCAACAGAAGGAACTGTTTGGAGTACCGTATACCATTGTCGCTCTCAGGATACCACAACGCAAGTATCGATTGGTCGCCCCATTGCCAACACGCAAATTTATATACTCGATTCTCATTTACATCCGGTTCCTGTTGGTGTCCCCGGTGAGCTTTGTATCAGCGGCGAAGGTTTAGCCAGAGGCTATCTTAACCAGCCAGCAATGACTGCTGCGAAATTTATTCCCAGTCCTTTTAGCAACGAAACTGGTATCCGCTTATACAAAACGGGGGATTTAGCTCGCTATCTTCCTGATGGGAACATCGAGTTTCTTGGACGTATTGACAACCAAGTTAAAGTGCGGGGCTTCCGTATTGAATTAGGCGAGATAGAGGCGGTGCTAAATCAGCATCCAGGAGTGCGGGAAAGCGTGGTTTTGGCGCGAGAAGATGTACCAGGGGATAAACGCTTAGTTGCCTATGCGGTGCCTAACCGAGATTCAGCACCCACAATAAATGAACTGCGCGATTTTCTCAAGGAAAAGCTACCTGAGTACATGGTGCCATCTGCTTTTGTACTCCTCAAGGAGCTACCTGTGGGCCCCAATGGTAAAGTGGATCGGCGATCGCTAAGAGCACCAGAGCAAGTGCGCCCAGAAGGGCTATTTGTCGCTCCCCGCACCCCAACTGAAGAGATACTGGTCAAAATTTGGGCTGAAGTCCTGAAACTTGAGCGACTTGGCATCCACGACAACTTTTTTGATTTGGGAGGACATTCTTTACTAACAACTCAACTGCTTTCCAAAGTCCGAGAAACTTTTCAGGTGGATGTGTCTTTACGCAGTTTGTTGGAAATGCCTACTGTTGCCGGTCTAGCTGAGAAAATCGACAATATTGGCTACTCAAAACCAACTTCGACATTTGACGCAGAATCTGAAGCCGTTTTAGACCCCGCAATCCAACCAGAAACTACAGGTAAGTTTGTCACTGAACCAGCTTGTATTTTATTGACGGGAGCAACAGGCTTTTTAGGAGCTTTTTTACTCGATGAACTTCTACAGCAAACCAAAGCAGATATTTATTGCTTGGTACGTTGCCAAAATGTTGAGGAAGGTAAGAAAAAGCTACAAAGCAGTCTCGAAGCTTATTCGCTTTGGAATGAATCTTTAAGCTCCAGAATCATCCCAGTTGTCGGCAATTTGTCTGAGCGACTTTTGGGTCTCAAAGAAGAGCAATTTCAACTGATGGCACGTAAAATCGATGTCATCTATCACAATGGCGCTTGGGTTCATCATGTTTATCCATATTCTGTCCTGAAAGCAGCTAATGTGTTAGGTACTCAAGAAGTTTTGAGATTGGCAAGTCAAATCAAAGCCAAGCCCGTACATTTTATTTCTGCTTCTAGCGTTTTCTCCTCATTTGGTTTTTCTGGAGTTAAAGTCGTTCGAGAAGAGGAGAGTCTTGATGAAAGTCAATTGCCTTCTAATGGATATTCTCAGAGTAAATGGGTTGCCGAGAAGTTAGTTAAAATTGCGGGAGAAAGAGGGCTTCCCGTCTGTATTTATCGACCATCACGTATATCAGGACATAGCCAAACTGGTGTCTTTAATCCAAATGACTTTTTGTACAAATTAATAATAGGCTGTAGCCAACTAGGAAGTGCGCCGGATAGGGACATTAGGGAGAACATAATTCCTGTTGATTATGTAAGCAAAGCTATTGTCCATTTATCAAAGCAAGAAAAATCTTTGGGAAAAGCTTTTCACCTAACTAACCCCCAGCTTCTCCACTCAAATATGCTTATCGACCAGTTTCGTTTGCTAGGATATGCAATTGAACAAATTTCCTATGAGCAGTGGCGAGCAAAGTTGCTCGATATCACTAAAGGTTCCGTAGAACATCCCTTGTATCCGTTGGTGCCATTTTTCCCTTCAAGTAACTTTGAAGATAAAACCTCTAACTCAGGAGTTTTACAGTTTGATTGCCAGAATACGTTAGATGGAATTGCAGGCACATCTATTGGTTGTCCACCACTAGATAATCAGTTGCTTAGTACTTACTTTTCTTACTTGAAAAATCAGGGATTTTTGGACGTTTTACAGTAATTGTGCGGCACTCTTGGCTAGTAGTGAGTGCTGTCTTCGCTCAGAGCAAGGGTTTTAAGCGGCTCAAGCCCTTACTACATTTAGGAGCGTTAATTTATGCCTACCTACTTATTAAGGAAAAATGTTTTATGTCTTCCAAAACTCTTTATTCTGGCTACGAGCCTCTAGCTCGAATATTTAACGAAGATTGGGCACCAGGAATTTTAAAAGAGACACTACCAGCTGTGGAAAAATTACTGCTACCACATTTACCCAAAGAAGCACATATTCTCGACCTCGGTTGCGGTACCGGACAACTAACACAACAACTGTTAGTAAAAGGGTATAAAGTAACTGGACTCGATAGCTCCCAAGGGATGTTGCGTTATGCTCGCGAGAATGCGCCCACCGGGGAATTCATCCTTGGTGACGCACGCTTCTTTGAATTTCCGCCTACCTTTGATGGGGTTGTTTCAATTGGTGCCTTCAATTATGTCATGAAGCTTGAGGAATTAACAGGGGTATTTCATAACGTGTATGCGGCACTGTTAGAAAACGGTCTGTTCGTATTCTACGTATATTTGGAAGAAGAGTATCTGTCTAATTGGAACGGTAATATGTCTGGCAATGTTAAAGAGGAGTATGCCTGGGCTGCTAGAAATAGCTATCAACCAAAAGAGAAAATAGCTCAAATGAATTTGACCATATTCTCATTAGTAGAGGAAAACTGGCAGCGTCTAGACACTACTATTCTAGAAAGATGCTATTCCAGCGCCGAAATTAAGTCTGCTTTGGAAAATGTAGGATTTACGGAAATAAGCATCATAGATGCACAACGTGATTTAGCAATACCTAAAAGGGCTGGTAATACCTATTTTGTTTGTCGTAAGCAAGTAAATCGGTAGGCATAAAAAAGCAAAACAAAAATTTTATGAAAGCACAAGAAACTGAATTACCAAAATATTCGCCACCAACTGATTCTACACAAACTCTTCAGCAGCAGCATTTAGAAAAGTTGATTGCACGCTACACCCAGCGGACAAAAACATCAAAGCAACTCAGCCAAAGTTATCGTCCGGTGCTAGCTGACAATAAAAACTTAGGGGAGTTTTATTTACCTCTTAAGGAAATGTATTATCCGATTGTGGCAAAGCGCTCTGTTGGGTCAAAGATATGGGATGTCGATGATAACGAATATGTTGATGTGATGATGGGGCTGGGAATAAATCTTTTTGGTCATAATCCGCCTTTTATCAAAGAAGCACTGACAGAACAACTTGACAAAGGTATACAAATTGGTCCGCAATCAGAGTTAGTTGGCGAGGTAGCTGAGTTAATTTGTGAACTTACTGGGATGGAGCGGGTAGCTTTTAGTAATACAGGCACCGAAGCCGTGATGACCGCGATCCGCTTGGCAAGAACGGCAACAAATCGCAACAAAATTGTGATCTTTTCAGGCTCTTATCACGGTCATTTTGATGGAACACTAGTTAAAGCACAAATGCTGGACGGAATGCATGCAGTGCCTATTGCTCCCGGTGTACCACAAAATTTCGTTAAAGATGTTTTGGTTTTGGATTATGGAAATCCGCAATCATTAGAAATAATAAAAGCGCATGAGCAGGAATTAGCAGCTGTTCTAGTTGTACCCGTGCAAACAGGTAGACCCAGTTTACAGCCAAAAACGTTCCTTCAAGAACTAAAGCAATTAACAAAAGAATCAGGAATCACCTTAATTTTTGATGAAATGGTTACGGGCTTCCGCATTCATCCAGGCGGCGCACAGGCGTATTTTGGCGTTGAAGCCGATATAGCAACCTATGGCAAAATTGTTGGTGGCGGTATGCCGATTGGAGTTATTGCTGGCAAAGCTGCTTATATGGATGCTATAGACGGCGGTATGTGGAATTATGGAGATGATTCCTACCCAAGTGCCAAAAAGACGTTTTTTGCAGGTACCTTCTGCAAGCATCCGTTAGCTATGGCGGCTGCACGAGCAGTCCTTAAACATCTCAAAACTGAGGGACCCAGGCTTCAACAGCAGTTAAATCAACGCACATCTCAATTTGTAGCAGCTTTAAATGCTTACTTTGAAGAGGATAAAGTACCTATCCGGATGGCGAATTTTGGCTCACTATTTGGTCCTGCTTCATCAAGAAATACTAACTCTGTGGAGGATAGTGCTGCTTCAGTGGGTATGGATTTGTTACGCTATCACCTACTTGATAGGGGAGTGCATCTTCTGGGTGCAAGTGGTTACATATCTACAGCCCATACAGATGAAGATTTGAATTACATAACACAGGCTGTGAAAGATAGCGTCAAGGAGTTGCGAGAGGGAGGGTTTTTGCCCTAAGATGTGTTTTCAAACTCTTAGAACCCCCTTACTTACCGATGAATTCGGGGGAGACAGACACCTGAAGTTTTCTCTTTTTAAGGAGAATTTAGGGGGTTCTAAATTTTAAACGAGGTAAAACTATGGCAACAATGGGAAAATACTGTAAAGCTTACTCTCTCAAAAAGTTACGTGAGTTCAGTCAGTGGACTGAGAAGGGTGAAAATACAAGAAAAGAAAAGAAAGAAGTGGATGGAAAAGAAGTCGAAATTAATAGGCAACTAACGGATGATGACTTTCTTTACCTACAAGAAAACTATCTGGTCACAGATGGAATTTTCCAGGACGAAAATATTATTTTTGACAATGTAACTCCGGAATGGAAAGAGTTTTGCAAAAATACGCTCTTGTTTGAAATTCCAGTTTATAAGGATGGCAGGCTGAAAACCCTTGAGGATGTGCCATCCTGAGTCGGTCACATCCGTGCTTTAGACAAGGGATGAAAGCCGCCTACGTAGGCTTTAGCCTACCGTGACGTTATGTTTTTGCGGCTCAGGCAAGGTATCAATTAAGTCTTCAATAATTTGGGTAATCGTTTTATCTTTTTCAACACCTAATAAACGTAGCTTATTGACTCTCCGTTCAGTAATCCGAATATGTAAATCTTTTTTTGCCATACTATATATACAATGCGAACATAATAATTTAGCATTTATTTTCTTAATTAAATGAAGGAGGTGATAACGTAGTGCTGGTATTAGAGTACAAAGTAAAAGGTAAGCAACAACAGTATCAAGCTATTGATGAAGCTATTAGGACTACTCAATTCATCCGAAACAAAGCTATTCGTTTCTGGATGGATGCACCACGAGAAGCCAAAATCAATCGAATTGCTCTAAATAATTACTCTACAGCACTGCGTAAAGAATTTAAGTTTGTTGAAGAGTTAAATTCAATGGCTTGCCAGGCTGCAACAGAAAGAGCATGGTTGTCTATTGATAGATTTTACAGTAACTGTAAGTCTAGAAAACCAGGAAAGAAGGGCTTTCCACGCTTTCAAAGAGACAACCGCTCAGTTGAATATAAGACTTCAGGATGGGCATTGCACCCAACAAAAAGACGTGTCACCTTTACCGATAAAAAAGGTATTGGAGAGATCAAGCTTTTAGGAAAGTGGGATATTCACACCTATCCTGTTAAGTTCATTAAGCGAGTTCGGTTAGTTCGTAAAGCTGACGGTTACTATTGTCAATTTGCAGTTGACATTGATGTAAAACCTGAATCCAGAACAGGTAACGGTGAAATCGGTTTAGACATGGGTCTTGAGTTTTTCTACTCTGATTCCAACGGATATCACGAGGAAAATCCTAAGTTTTTGAGGAAAGCTCAAAAAACCATTAAGCACGCTCAACGTCAGATTTACAAAAAGGAAAAAGGTAAAAACCAACGACGGAAAGCTAGACAAAGATATGCAAAGAAGCATTTAAGAGTAAATAGGCAAAGGACAGAGCATTCCAAGAGATTGGCGCGAACCTTGTGCAAAGCTAACGCTTTAGTCGCCTATGAAGACTTGAATGTCAAAGGCATGGTGAAGAACCATCGTCTTGCCAAGTCAATCAACGATGTGGCTTGGTCATTGTTCCGTCGTTGGTTGGAATATTTTGCTCGTAAGTTCAATACAACAGTTGTTGCTGTCAATCCTAAAATGACATCTCAAAAGTGTTCTGATTGTGGTGCAATTGTGAAAAAATCTCTTTCAACCCGTACACATAAGTGTAGCTGTGGGTGCAACTTACAAAGAGATGTGAACGCAGCAATAAATATTCTAAATCTTGCAAAACAAGCTAGGGACGGGCAGTCCCGAAGTAACGCTACAGGAGTCGGAATCAATACGCTACTTGGTGAGAACCTGGTAGAGCAAATTCTGACGTAGAATGTAGAATCCCCGTGGATGGGTGCCCGGGGAGTGTCAAGAACCTGTGCAGGTACAAGCATCAGCAGGTTAAGACAAAGGTGAGCTATAAAACAGTAAAAATTTTTATAATCTACAAGTATAAACTACAAGGAGACAAACATGAATAGAGAAGACACAGAAGATACCACGATTTACAAAGTAGTCGTGAATCATGAAGAACAGTATTCAATTTGGCCTGCTGACCGAGAGAACGCTCTTGGCTGGCGGGATGCAGGTAAAAGTGGTCTAAAATCTGAATGTTTGGAATATATTAAAGAAGTGTGGACTGATATGAGACCACTTAGTCTCCGTAAAAAGATGGAGTCTGCACAAGTGGCTCAACAATGACTACATACGATTTTGGATTTTAGATTTTGAAATGCGATCGCTCAAGAAACCCGGTAACTCTTACGAGACCGGGTTTCTCTGCTTCAAAATTCCTTGCGCTCTTCTAAATGCGCTAGGATATCTTGACGCGTACGCCAAACCGGACGCAATTGTTTTTTGGCAAACATCTGCAACTGGTCGCCAACATGGGGTGAACCCGGTTGAGTAGCATTACCGTAGCTGGTCAGTGCCATTGCCCGTACTGGTTGAGAAAACTCAATTGCAGCGACATACGAATCACCGTGGACTGGTTGGAAGCGCCCTTCTGACGCAGGAGCAAACCTAAGGACACGGAAAATACCCAGCTTGTCAACACCACCATTGGCAGGCAAATCCACATTGCCATACTTTAGTCGGAAAACGTTTCCCCAAGGTACATCAAGCGCCCCATAAGCCTTTTCGACCGAAGCCGCTGCAGCTTCCAGTTTGGCGACTGCATCCTTGGGATCGGCTAAGCCGTCGGGTGTCGTGCGCGGAGAGTCTTCACTCCAAGGTATGCTGAATGCTTTATCTAAGTCCATCTCTTCTACCCAAGAGGCAAAGAGTACCGCACCCTTGCTATCTGCATTTGCTTGCCTATCCCAAGCTTCTAACACATCAGCTGCTCGCCGTGCTAATTCACCCCCCTGCTTACGTGCTGCGGGAATTAAGTCATCCAAGATGCGATCCGCCAGTTCCATGCGGGTTGAGTGTTTGTATTCAACCATTTCATCGAAAGAAATTTTTTCATCTTCTGCCAGCATCTTTGCAGAACTCTGCGCCCGAAAACTCATGGGACCACGTGGTGCCATATAGGGCGGGTAATTATCTGGTTTAATGGCGAGTGGAAACGTGGTTGTCCAGGGTGGGTCATTAGCATTTTGTAACCAGCCGCTGGGTGGGTCAATGACGCGCGGTAAATCCTGGTAACGGTGGATTTTCGTCCATAAAGTGCTAGAGGTGTCGCCAGGGATAATGCCTTCCCAGTATTGAAAATCACCCTTTTGGCGAACTGGAACATCACCGTTGAACAAGTGCATAATATGCCCGTCTCTATCGGCGTACATTACCGTAAACATCGGGAGTTGCAAGCGCTGGAGTGCGGTTTCAAATTGCGTGAGGTTTTTTGCCCGTGCCATATCCCACCACTGCTGGAGGACACCTGGTCTGTCAAGACCAACAACCCGTAGCGCTACGGCTTTACCGCCTTTGTTTGACACCACAGGTCCGTGGACAGAACTTTTCACGACTAAGGGTTCTGTTCGCAGCGTGCCGTCTTTTTGCTTCACCTTTATAGAAAAGGTTTCTGTCTCAAAGGGACGAACTTTGCCATCAAAGCGATAGCCATCATCAACTAGTTTAAGTTCGTAGGCGTCCCAGCCATCGTGGGTGTTGACGGTGTGAGTCCAGCCCAAATAGTCGTTGAATGCGATCGCCAACATGGGAATGCCAACGAGTGCTGCTCCGTAAGCATCAATACCTGGAGCGGTAATTTGTGCTTCATACCACAAATATAAATCCGACCAAGGCAAGTGCGGGTTCGCAAGCAGCATCGCCTTGCCACTTGCAGATCGTGATGGGGCGATCGCCCAACCATTAGACCCTGCTTTTGGCTCCTCCTGGCTGACCTGAGCAACCTGATCTGGACTCGTGACAAAAGTGAAATGGAGGACTCGGTGTAAGTGAGCCAGTACATCCTCCCCCTTGACTGGCAACACAACTTCTACCTCGTCGTCAATCTTTTCGCCATGCTCTTTAGCATAAGCATTGATTCCCTCAGCAAAGGCATCGAGATAGCTGCGAAAAGTTGAATTTTGTCCTTTGTACCAAGAACGAGCACGCTCTGGGACTCCCATAGTGAGTACCCAACGGTCTGATTCTAGATATTTTTCTCCCCAGTATTCGGCAGCGCGTCCGCGTGCTTGACCGTAAAGACGCAAAAGCAGGTTACCGTGACTTTGCATCTGTGCCCAACCAAAGGCTTGAAACGCACTTCGATTATCTTTACCGTAGATATGCGGTACGCCGTAAGTATCCCAAAGTACTTCAGTTAATTTTGGCGGGGAACTTAAACTTTGGCTTCCTAGAACTAAAGCAAAAATGAGACTGAGTATAAACGGTAAAATTCGGAATGAATTTTTTTTGAACGCCCTGAGTACATAGCGACTTTTGCAAAAACGCAAAAGACTTCTCAGGGGAACTAACTGCTCCCTGTTAGTAAACATTACAGTTTTAGTGAATATTGATGATCGAACTTAAAAAGCTATTTGTGTGCTAAAAATCACTTTCGTTTGAGTCATTACTAGATTTTTGGGTTGAAAGTTCTGCCCGATTTGAGTATCTGATAATTTTGTACTTTTAACTTTCCTTTCTGCATATTTTTACTACTTGTTTACAACTAACTAGGGTTTTTAAAGAGCGATTGCTTACGAGTAGTGCTGCACGTAGCTCAATCACCAAAGCCGTTTTCATAACCTGACGCACCCAATTCATGCCTTTAGCAAAGGAGATACTTATTTCTCAAGTAAATTAATATTAATAGGAATAAATATCAACTTAGTGTAATTATTCTTATTGAAGAAGGCAGAAGTACGCTCGTCTGAGGGCATTTATGTTCCGTAAGACCGGGGATTCAAACCCAGACCTTACGGTAGCCACAGCAATGAAATGAGCGTGGGGGTCTTAAACCCTTGTTCCCTATGCCCGAAGGGGCACGCTGCGCGAACGGTCAGGATCCTATCGGCAGGAGCCAGAATTCCCTTCAGCTCCGGCTGCCTCCTGCCTGAAGCCTTTCCCGATAAAAAATTAATTTTTTTAGATTTGGTAGGTCAAAATGTTGATTTTAGTGCCTTAATAGTCACCGTTCCCGTAATCAAGAATGAATTTGATGAAATAGCTGATTGGCGAAGGAAGAACTTGTCCAGGGACGAGTGATCGTTTCGTGCGGTACAATTCCAGTCAGAGCAAGATTTACTTCGGAAGAGAAAGCCTTTTGGTTAGACCAATGTCAACACGCAAACAGTTTGATTAACTGCGCCATTTACCATACACGTCAAACGCACTACGCACGGCTTCAGGAAATGGACAATGCATATACAACATACTGGCGTGGTGATGAACTACGTAGTGATTGGAAGACTTATCAATGCAGTACTTCTTATCCTGAGTTAGACAAAATTCTTAAGGAGAATCCTCATTACAAAGGACTTGCAGCACAAGCAGCACAACAAACATTAAAGTCTGTTGGTGAGTCAATAACGAGCTACAACGGACTTGTCAAAGCCTACTACAAAGGTGATGTGGATAGACCGTCTTTACCTAAGTACCGTAAAAAGGGAGGGTTAGCACCAGTAACATTTCCGCGCCAAGCACTCAGTTTTAAAAATGGTTTCTTTAAGCCATCAATCAGCAAGGAAACCAAGCCAGAACTCATTACAGAAATCGAGTTAAAACTACCTGATTTCATTGATTCGGACTGGGTCAAAGAAGTGACAATACGCCCATGTCTTGGGGACTTTGTAATCGACTGGGCTTCAGCCAGTGCTGCAACAGTCTAGAATCCCCCGTGCTTCTAGCCCGGGGAGATGTCAAGGCTTTGATGTGTTTATTTTCTGCCAGTCAGGACATTGCTACTGATGCCCTTGCTGTGGGATTACTAGAGCCAAAAGAACGAAGTTTAAGGAACGCAGTGCAAAGTGTCGGTGGTTCTCTGGGTGGAGCCATCGGTGGAGGAGGAATGCTGATTTTGCTCAATAACTGGGGATGGAGAAATAGTCTACTCACTTTGGCGCTGATCATGATCGTCACACTGATTCCGGTCTTGTTGCATCGCGAAAGGGTCCTGAGTGCAGACTTGACAAGAAATGTCGTGAATGAATTATCTATGGGCTTCACTGATAATTCATCTACTACATCTGCTACAAAGTCAGTGACTAAACAAAGTTCCGACTCTCCACTGTTTATTTCCTATTTCAAGACATTGATCAACTTCTGTCGTCTTCCAGGCATGGGATACTAGTTGCTGATTTTATTGCTGTATTCAGCAAGCAGCAGCATGGCACCGACGATGTTTCGTCCCCTGCTGGTAGATATTGGGTTGTCCTTATCAGATATTGGCTGGCTGCTGGGAATTGTAGGGACCATTGCTAATATGCTTGGTGGCATTGTCGCAGGTTTGCTCATTGCTCCTTTGGGACGAAAGCGATCGCTGATTGTCTTTAGCTCAGTATGGGCGCTCACTATGATGACTTACTTACTTCCTGCGTTCGGTGTCACCAATTTGCTTGTTCTCTATCTCGTCGCCTGCGCTGCTTTTCTCACTATCGGCATGATGACGACTGCTACATTCACCATCATGATGGATAAAAGCACGTTAGAAACACCTGGCACCGATTACACCGTCCAAAGTTCAGTAGGAACTATGGGTAGTATTGGTGCTGCTGCTATCAGTAGTGTGGTTGCTGGGGCAATTGGCTATCGAGGAGTCTTTGCGGTGAGTGGGGCGATCGCGATAATCAGCGTTTTGATCATTGTCAAACTCTTCAGATCTACTGAAAGGGCTGTTACGAGTCGTGATGCGTAAAGCCTCCAGGACTAACGCATCTTAATTGTTAACGTCATCCGTGATATCATGTCCGGCTAATGACTTACGATTAAGTAGCAATTTCAGTCCACCAATGAAAGCCTGTCAACCCTCGAATCAAATCTTGCTGTTGAAGTAAAGATTGGCAGCGATGAAATAAAACTTCCTCCAAATCATCAAGTGTTTCAACCGACATTCTGCACCCTCAACTGTCACATTGGGAAAGACAGTTTCACGTCTTTCTACTATCTGGGTTGATGGTGGTTACGACGGCAATCCCTTTATGCAGTGGGTGATGGATTTTTACCCAGGACTTACGCAAGTTGTACTGCACTCAAAGAACGCAAGGGTTTTGTTTTGTTACCTAAACGTTGGGTAGTAGAAAGAACCTTGGGCTGGCTGACTGGATGTCGGCGTTTGAACAAAGATTATGAACTATTACCGCAAACTTCTGAGACTTTTATCTATCTTGCTATGATTCGCATCATGGTAAGGCGTTTGGCATAGATTTTTACCGCTCAAAACTTTTCAAACACCCTCTTAAAACCAAGCCAATTTTGAGAATGTTGGCTATTTGAGAGTTAAGAAAATTGAGCGAATCGGTCGGAGGGTATGATAGCAGTATCAAATTTATTCAAACCCATTTGCCGACATAAAGGGAGAAATTTTCCATAGTGAGTTGATGCATAACGACCAACCAAACACCCAGCTGACCACCTTCCCACTTTACCTGGTGCAGAAGCATCCGGCGAATCTCCTGTGGTATGTTGATTGACACAAAAGTCATCCCCTTCGACTTTTGCATCGCCTACTCGAATACCATCTTCATTACCATCACGAAACCCGATAATCGTCCCACACTGGACAAGCGCTAATTGTCTGTAGTGGTATCCAAATTCCCACGCATCAAGGAATTGAACATCATTAGCAATCCTAAAAGCGCCTTTTGGATTCATCCGGTTGTAGGTATAGTAAGCACCAGGTTCACAAGTCGCTTCACAAGAAAGCAATACCTCACCAATATCCGATATCACAATACGAACATCATCCCACTCGTCCAATTTCCCTTGTGTTGGTTGCCAAGTATCGGCGTTTGCATCTTCTAAGTAAACAATATTCAAAGGACGAATTCTCCACCCTTTTGATTTCATATAACGAATCATTTTTCTTCCAAGTTCAGAACAAACCATATTCACTCCTCATCAACATTTAAATGTTTCAAACCTTGTTCTAGTCTAGATATCCGATAGAGAGTTTCGTCAGATTTAGTTAAAAGCTTAACAGCAGCACCAATTTCATACAATTTATCTTCCATAAAAGAAAGCCTTTTTTGTGCTCCTGTATGTAGATCCAAATCTGCGTGTTTTTCCAATTGAAGCCTGAGAGAATAAACTTCTCTCTCTATCATTCCGTGTTTTTCTGCAAGACTATCAGCAGTTAATCTTAATCTTTCTGACAATCGGTCAGTTAGCATTTTTCCTTCATCAATTTCCCTCAGAATCTCATCTTTAATAGCGTGCTGCCTAACATCTCTAATTCCAATGTCAGCAAGCTTTATCTGTTGAAATGCAAATACACCACTGATGCCTGAAACAGCTAACCCAAACAAAGTGATAAAATCCAAATTTCCAATTTTAGGAAAATGGATATGCAGATTCATTTCTATGAAAAGTTGGTGGATACCAATAGCTATACTACTAATAGTAACAGCTAAAAATATAGTTCCCTTATAGGTAACTTCGCTCTCCGAGTAAAGCTTATCAAGCTTCCGCTTCATTGAATTCAAACCCCAAAGTTTCTTCGTGACTTGCTGGTTGTTCTACAACAAATTGAATACAAGGAACATTTTGACTTTTAGCAAAATTAATTATGTCTCCTGTTTTTAATCGAGTTGGTTTATCTATTCTGTTTCCATTTAAAAAAGTTCCTCCAGTACTTGCATTTCTTAGGGGGATTCCATCCCAAAGGGTGTAACAATAACCTTCAGCACCTTCCTGAAGTATTAATGTACAGTGAAATCTTGATATAAAATTTGCATTTATACAGATATCACAACTAGAATTCCTACCAATTATATATTTTTGTAGGTTTAACTTAATTGTCCGAATAGTTCCATTAAAGTCCGTCAGAAGTAAATAGAAATCATTTGTCATCTTTAGGTTCAGTCGGAGATGGTAACCAATAAGCAATCGTACTTGTAACACCTCCCCAATAAAGCGCTTCACTTTTAGGATTGGAGAGTAATTGCAACATACAAAATCCAAGAACGGTTATACTAACCCCGCCTTGCATTATGAATTTGAACTTGTTCATTGATTTTTGAATTGATAATTAATACCTTTATAGTTCCCATAAAAAATGTTTGCCTTCTCGCATAGGCAAACACTAACTTCTATATTTCAAATATTAACTAAAAAGCAGATTTGTAGTTTTATAGACATTTAGCTAGAGATAAGAATCTCTTTCAACTGAAAAGTTTTAAGGTTGATTGCCCACGGTTTCAACATCAAACCTTTCTTTAAGAAGGGCGATCGCATCCTCTAAACACTCCTCTGGTAAGCGAACCACTAACGCAACGAGTTTTTCTCTTGCAGATGGTTGCTTTGCAATAGTAAGAGAAGGAGTAGGAGTAGGAGTAGCAGAAGAATTCACGTCGCCAAGTTCAGATTTAAAGAATGGATAAATATCACCACTTGCAGTGCGACATTGATAACAATCACCTGTCTTGACTTCAAGAACTTCTACAATTTCTCCGTGATAAGGTAACTCTGGACAATTTACCTTAAACTTCTGCTGTTGGTGTTGATTGTGTCTGCTACTACCAATATTAGTGGTGTTTTGGCTGTAGGTTTTCCCGTTGCGGGTAACCATACGTGCGTGACAGAGTTCAATTTCACCATTATCCTCAAGCTTTTTTCGCCAAGCACGAATAGTTCCCTCATCCACACCACAATGTTCAGCTATTTGTACGTTACTCTTGCTTACAGCATAAGGATGTTTGAGCGCTCCTATGATTGCTCGCTGCTTATCAGCATTACTTCGCTTCAAAGCTTTATGCTGATTCACGGAGTAACTATGCCATTTAGCATCCTCAAGCGTTCCGGAGCAAATCTCAACAAGAATTTTAGACTCACCCAACTCTAAGAGCGCAGCATCGCGGTGATATCCATCTGTTAACCAGTAAGACTCACCATCATAGTAAACTAAAGCAGGCTCAAACCGAGCGCCCTTTTTCCAGTCGCGAACCAAATCTTCAATATGTTCTGGATCCAGTTTCTCTCTTGGTTGTGTTCCACCGTCTCTTCTGAGTAGCTTTCTATCAATTTCAACCAAATGAACTTCCATAAAGCGCACTTAATGATGAGTTCAAAATAAAAATTGCTTCCTGTATTAATGCTTGAGTTTCTGCGGTTGAAAGTTTTAACACTTTAGCGACTTCAACAACTTCTTTATTCAGAAGATAGCGCTCTCGAATCACAAGCCTATGCTTAGGATGAAGTTTTGAGATCGCCTCATAAAGCAGCTGAGTTGATTCCTCTTGGGTGATTGCTTCCGAATCTTCAATCAGAGGTTCATAAGGTAACTCATCCCAGCTTACAGTTAAGCGCCGCGAAACCGTGAGTTTTAGGGATTCCCACTCTTGAGCGCTGATTCCGAGTTTAGCAGCTACATCGACTTCATTAACCTGTCTTCCTAAAGCGATAAATTGCTTTCTTAACCGCCTGATCTTACTTAGCTTTTCTATTGAAGAACGAGGAATTTTTAACTGTGATGCATTATCCCGCAAGTAGTGCTGAATTTCACCTTGGATATAAGGAACGGCGAAAGAACTAAAAGCATGTCCAAGTTCTGACTCAAAACGCTCAACGGCTTTAAGAAGTCCAAGAAACCCTATTTGATATAAGTCTTCGTAGCTTTCGTTACATTTGTTTACCCAACGGTGCACAATTTTATGAACTAATTTGCTGTGCGTTTGGGCAATCTGATTACGTCTTTGAAGTTCAATTGCGGGACTAACTTTAGTCCTGCTTTTTTCTGTGACCATAAAACTACTGTACAGAATTTTCTAAAGATATCAATAGCGCATAAGGCACTAAATCGGTAACTCGGGAAATACGGAAGCAGTGCTTTAGAGTTGCTTCATGCCAAGTCGGGAATTCTGCGGAGTAAATTGCTTTGTTGTCTTACGTAAACTCTAGGAATTCTTCGCGTTTTAGCGTACGCGCTGCGCGTCTAAGGCGTCTATGTACGACAAGACAGGCGCTTAGCGCTCCCTTCAAGTACCCGCTTGGCGCTTCGATAATTCTCACAACTCCTGCACGGATTGCTATATAATTCCGTATAAACTTGTGGGAGTGTTAAAAAACTCTTCCTAACTGCATCCTCGGAACTTCCGAAGATGCAAAATTTTCCTTTAATCACAGTAGACTTGTTGCAAAAGCCATAAAAAGATATTTAGAACCACAGATGCACACAGATTAATACAGATATCGCGATTCTTACTTGCATAGAATACACGCGCACGGCATTGCTGTACCCCTACAAATAACCTGTATTACATCGGGAGCATCTCAATGTATGCAAAAACACCCGCAGCCTGGAAGCCCCTTGGGCGGGAGAAAAGCGCCATAGCGTTGCTCGAAAATGCAGAAAGTCGATCTGACACAAAAACCTGAGCCAAAACAATTGACTCAGGTTTTCTACAAAATATCTTGTTTGGCTTGCATTCACACAATTAATACCAAATGGTCTTTATAGATCTTACCGTGTCTCCCTTGTCTCCCTTATCCCTTCAACAATTGACAGGTTTAAAGACAAATCTCTAGAAATGTTGTGTCCACCCTTCGTCATTAGCGAAGATATTAAATGCACAACCTTGTTGAACGAGAAACGATTTTAGTTTTTTATACTTTTCTACAAAAGTTCTGCTATTATCCATCTTGGCACAATTTCGTTTGTTACTACTGAAAAGAAGACATCTACAGCACGGCTGCAAGTTTGAATCCGTCCACTTCCTCTATGACTATCATCTGATGATTCACTTTCACAATGAGTCAAGAAGTTGCATGAGTTTAGTAAGCGTCTTTCAGTTTCATCTGTAATGGAACACGTCATTTCTACTGTTTTTGCACAGAACTTAAGCAGTGTTTCTATTTGACTCTGGTATCGTTTTAATCTTCCTATTTCAGCAACTTGTTGATTAGCAATATTTGCAGGTTTTAGTTGCTTAGATTGATAGATCAATGAAAGTTTTAGCATAGAGCACCCTGTGATAATTTGCCAGCAGTAAAACGTTGTTGGCTTACTTGTATAGAATACCCTTCAAAGCAAAATTTACTCGTCCTATTTGATAGGTTATTTGTTTAAAAGCAAAGTTCAAAATTGAACTCTATTTTTTTATTATATTAGTATTTTTCCTCGACTTTCAGAGCGAAGGGAATTTTATAAATAGTCAAGATGATTACTTGAAAAGCGCAAAAATTAATTTTTTCAAAAAAACTTGCTTTTAACGGTAGAAAACTTCATGTTAATTTCAGGCTTTAAAAAAGCCTAATTCTTTCGTTCATTATTTTCCTCAACCTCGAATTGTTGAGAAGAAGGTTGTGAAAAAAGCCAAGTTATTCGTGTTTTAGTCCTGTCACGAAGATTGATTTGATTACCTAGTCACTATATCAGTCCTAAATCATAAGCCCTACGAACTGCCTTCAGCTATGTGAGATTTTTTTGTTTATCTTGGCGTCATTGGCGTCCCTACGCTTCGCTCGAGGGCAGGCTTGGTGGTTTTTTCTTCTCACGGCTCCTGCACGGATTGCTATAAAAATCCTTAACTGAACTGTATTACTTTCTGAAAAGTTGACTTTTGTAAGAAAAAGTATGAAACTCCAAGACATTATCAAAAACAACCAATCAGTTGATTTTGACTTTCTTCAAAGTGACAAAGAACTTGCTCGCCAAATCCAAGTACGCCTGATCAATTTAGGGCTACTTCAAGGTGTGGCAGATGGCGCTTATGGAGATCTCACCAAAGTATCCTTAACGCAATTTACAAAAGCATTTAACCTTCCAGCAGAAATTAATCCACAAGTTGCTAAGCAACTAATTGAGACAAAGCAGGTAGGCGTGAGTTTAGAAAACTGCCCCTGTGCAGACACACAACTTGAAAAACTACCTTTAAAGGGAGTTGAACTTATTAAGCAGTTTGAAGGATGTTACCTAGAAGCTTATCCCGATCCTTTAACTGGTGATAAACCGATTACTATTGGTTGGGGCTGCACGAAGAGACGAGATGGAGGAGAGTGGAAATTGGGCGATCGCATCACTCAACAAGAAGCTGATGAATTACTCATACTTCAACTGACACAAGATTATTTACCAAGCCTACAAAAAATTCCTATATGGGCTGAACTTAACGAGAATCAAAAAGGAGCATTGCTTAGCTTTGCTTACAATTTAGGCAAATCATTTTTTGGTTCGCCTGACTTTCAAACCATAACTAGAGTTTTGAAAAACAGAGAATGGGAAAAGGTACCAGACGCTTTAACGCTTTATTGCAACCCTGGCACAAGTGTTACAGAAGGTTTAAGGAGAAGGAGAAAAGCCGAAGGGGATATGTGGAAAGGAAAGTTGTCTAATTAAGTTGACAGTTGGTGATAAGACTAAAACCATTATCAGGATGGCAATGTAGAGAGGCGCTGAATGAAAGCGTTTCTACACATCACCAAATCTTATTAAAATCCTGATCTGATCCGTATTGGTTTATACAGATGTATTGACAAAAACATACTGTTTTAATCCAATATGTTTGGTGATAAAAGCAAAACCGTTATTAATCCGTCAATGTAGAGACGTTGCATACAACGTCTCTACACGTGTGCTGGGTGATGAGTAATGGGGAAACACCACACCAAATCTTTGATTTGGTGGTCAACGCTCTTCTCCTGCGGGCCACCAATCCAGGGGCGTAAATACATGTCTTATACCAAATCCGGTTGTTAAACCCCTTTTTTGTATAGCCCTTGTCTTGCGGGCTTTGTTTGCTGAGTCAGCGATCTTGCCTGTGGGGTAAAAGGGGGTATTAGATGTGGGTTTGGTATTATTCCTAGCTGCGGAATTCAGCATTCTTCTTCAATTTGTCAGGAATGCCAGTTTAGGGACTTCCAAATTAAAAAATATTCAACTTTTTCTTGTGGGATGGGATTGGTGCCCGTCCTAGAAACTGGAGGAACCGGGATGCCCAACGCCAGTCGCCTACGGAGGGAAACCCCTTCGGGTATGCTTTCGGCACGCTACGCATTCGCCCTTGGCGTGCGCTTTGCGCTTACGCCAGTTGCCTACGGAGGGAAACCCTCCTGCAGCACTGGTCTCACCTCCTGCAGCGCTGGCTCCCCCACACAAGATTGGAGAATTTATTTGTTGGAAATCTTTTATTGGTTAAACCGCCTTGAAATACTGCATATCACCCTTAAGATATGAGCGGACTTTGCCTGCTTTTTGTAATCGCCTACCAACAGAAAGAACATCTTCAATTCGCTTGCCCAATTTTAATTTCAATTCAAAAGCGCTTAGTTCCCGTAAATCTACTAGTTCTAAAAATTGATCTGCAAAGTTTTTATCAGCCATATTGGGAACTGCAGCATCCAGACTAAGTGCCCACCAACAAGGTTTACCTGCTCCGGCTCCAAATCGAAAAACTTTTCTTCGCGCCTCCAAATAAGTCAATTTTTTAAGCGTTGTCCCTCTACTGATCCCAATTTGAGATGCAATTTCTGAGGTTGTTTGAGGGGTTTTGAGTAATGATATGATTCTTGCTTCTTCTTGTGTAGATAAAGGCAATTCAGTCAATGTGCTAGCTTGGCGTTTTCTAACTGGAAATGGAATTGGATTTAATCCCTTTAATTCAGTGCATCTTAAGCAAACTGGTTTTCCTCGGAGAAAAGTTCTAGGGATAGTTTCCGATTGACAAAATTGACAAACTTGTTTTAAGCAACCAGGGTAGATGTACAACTGCATTTTTATTCTGCTCCTTATGCCGCGATGTCTGTTTTGATTTCTGCTAAAGCAACTTCAACTGCCTTAACAAGCACTTCAGAATCACTCAATTCCATTGACTGAGCTACAAGTTTAATGAGTCCTTGAACGATGAGTTTTTCGGGAGTATCATTACACTCTTTGGCAACCTTCTCCAGTTCTATGCAAGCTTGTGTATCAGAGTCTTGAATGCTATGTTTCACTCCATAGAAATCCACTTTGTAATAACGCTCATCACCAGAAATGTTTTGATGCCAACCACAACGACTCTTTTTTTGTGGTTTTAGTAGTGGTAATTCAATTCCTTGATTTTGTGCTAGATCTTGAACAGCTTGCTGCACAAGTTTGGCTGTCACTCGTCCATCACCAGCCAATTTCTGAGCGTCAGCATATGCTTTTTGAACTTGTTCTGGGTAAGCTTTTAGTACAGCTAATTTACGACAATGATCTTCTGGTATGGTTCCTGGTTCTACTCCCAAGCAGTCGCGTTCAATACGCCCGGCTTGCCACTGTTTTTGTAAATTAGAACGGCTTCCTTGAATGAAGTCACTGTTTAACAGAGCAGTCATATTTTTAAATCCAAGCTGCTCATATCCCTTCCCTTCATCCAGCAAGACTAAATAGTGACGGATAATGTCGTTGCTGCGTTTTTGGATTTTGGGTAAGGTTTTCAATTGTCTCAAATGAGAGTTAATCAAAGTGATGATGTTTTCTGCCTCTTTTTTGGAGAGGCGTCCTTCTAGAATGTCGGAGCAAAAAGGAAGAATGTTTGAGTTCATATTTGAACTTGTTGAAGAGTTCTGTTTGAAATTGTCTGCTAAAGAACTGGCTTCAGTGTTCTCCAAATGCTGCAATCCAAAAGGTAAGTCTGACAATTCCCCTTCGTTATTCCACTCAAGGATAGGACGAAGAAAATCTTCTCCATCTATTTGAGTCAAATCAACAATTCTTCTTGGTTGGCTACAGGAAGTGAGACAATTGCTTGAAATCGATTTTTCATCTTCACACAAGTTCAAATTTGAACTTGTGTTGAGAATTAAGTTATTGTTATCCGAGTTTTCTGGAGTTAATTCTAGGGGATTAACTGGTTCAGTTATTTGGGAATCTTCAAAAAAAACCCACGCGCTGGGTATAGCAGAGTCTTGGACTCCTTTGTATGTCCCAACTCGCCCTTTATACAAAACACGCTCGCCCTCAGTCAGTAAGCCAAGAATCTCCCAGCGTTTCTCTTTTTCACTTAATGGCTGTAAATTTGTTGCTAACGCTGGCTTTTCTTCAACTGCTGGCTTTTTGACTAAGTTTTCATTCACTATGAGGTGAAATTCACGGCTAGCTTGCAAGTTTGTGAAAGTTTGAGTTTGCTTTTCCCAGGAATCACCATGAGGGGATATAATTTTGATTGATATCCCTCTTCCATTTATTGAGAAGTGTGCTTTATAATCTTTATAATCCTCTTCAAAGACTCGAAAGCTTTGGATAACTGAAAGTTGGTAAAGGCGTTGCTGTAAAAGCTTGATTCTGTAATCTCTTTCTTCTTTGGAAATTTTCCTTAATTTCTGAATTGCCTTCTCCGACTCTTCTAGTTGAGGAATGTCTTCGATGTTTGTTTCGGCAAGAATTTCGGAAAAATTGAAATTCTCTTCTAAAGTCAGTAGCGAAACGATATCAGTAGGCTTTTGTATTAGCGGTAAAGATGTCATAATTTTTGAAAGTTTTTTTTGGTTAGCTTGCCGCTTTATGCGGCATTTTTTTTGAGAAGTCGCCAACAAGTAGCTCATACGCAGTTAATTGCTTTGAGCAGAGATTTTGTGCTTTATAAAGGACATCCTGAAAACCTTAGGTTAGGAGTCCACAAATGAAAGAATGTTTTGTTTGCCTTAAAGAAAGCAGTCAAATAAGGAATTCTAAGCTGTTCGTACGGGTGCAGCTTCAGCTACGTCCCTACGCTTTTTAACTTTGGTTTCCCAGACATGAAGTCTGGGTGGCACAATCAATAATGCCTTACAAGGCTTAGCTAAGTTAAGCCCTAGCTGTAACTCTAGTTTTGTTAAAATGTTAGCTGCATTGTTAGCGTCAGCATTGATAACTCTACCCGCACTTGTACGGAACATCCCGCGTTTAAGTCGTTTCTCCTTAAATACCAATCTGTTGGGTTTTTCACCATATTTAGATAGTGGATGAGCCTTTAGGAATGATGCTTGAGATATGTACGCCTCCTCAATCTCTATAAACTGCATCCCGTAGTACTCGCACACTTGCTTGATATGGTTTTTAAGTCTTGCAGTTAGTAGTTGCATAAACCGTTCATTGATTTTAGTTGCCAAATTCGAGTTTTGCTTAACTCCGCTATTCCATCCAAAAACTTCCGCTTTAATGTTGTGTTCAAGACAGTAGTCCATGAGTAGCCTTGCAGGTTTGTTAAGAGTATCTCGCATTTGGCGGTTACGCTTGGAGGTTATACGTGCACTCCTCACACTCCAGAAACCTTGAGGTTTAGCGTGTTTGATAGTTGCAACCTCTTTGTTGTATGGTTGATTTTGTGATTTCATTTTGCCCTTCAATAGTAAAGATTCTTCCAACATTGCTAATACAGGTTAGTCAATTGACGATTTGTGCATCAATGCCAAGAGTGTTGTTTTCATCTAGGCTCATTAAGTACGGCTTCTAGCTCACCATTAAGGTTTAACAAAACTTAGTGATATTCATACACAGGTTAACCACCTCCTTGTTATTTGAGATTTCATGTTAGTAAACCAATTGACCTCTTGCATATGTAGATTTTCTCTGCGTCCATCTGTTACAGGCTGCGGTTAATTATTCATTTTTTTGGAATGCAAGAAGTCTAATATTTATGACTAGATATAACACCACCGAAAAAACAAAAATTGGGTTTTACACCATTTGGTGAGAAAGCACGAGATTGACACTTTTACATATTTACATATTAAAGTGTCCACACTTACAGGGTAAAGACGTAAGTGTATTTTCTCTGAATCTTGCGCTTAGCCGTAAAAACCGAGGTTAAGTAAGAATCTGCGCGAGCAAGTTACATGATTTTTCTTAACTTTTCTCGCTAAATTAAGGCTTTGACTTTGATGCTGAGTGAAGAAATGACATCAAATTTTTTTAGTGCAAAATGTCAGTTTCTTTCCTTTGGCTTTCTTTGGCTAAGAGCGGAAGATTCACGCTCATAAAAAACTGGCAGACAGGCTATGTGCCTGTGATGGAGGCTTTTATCCCCGCTTTTGAGAAACGGGGCTTTCAGGCTAGTTTCTTGTCATCCGCGCTCTAAATTGGGTAAGTCCTACCTTCTAGATTTTGGCGAAGCAAGTGCTTAATCCTAACCGCGCTTGGAGGCAAGCGCAAAGGGTACACTGGACGAACGAAAGACAATATGTGAAGATGCATAGTGTTGTCTGTTGATCGTTGATGAATGCTGCTAAAAGCGAGCGAATTCTATTTGTAGGAAATGGTCACTAAAGCTATTGGTTTGTTACAAAAGACGAGGGATTACAAGGCTTTTTTTAGAGAGATCTGTCTTAAGTTAAATGACGATGATGAATCATTTGGTTATCACTCCTTTTATAAGGTTAATTAAAGGTTGTGCCTGCTCGGTGCTCTACTTTGTTGAGATATTCAACAATGGCTGCTTCGACGACTCGACCTTTCCACATTGGTTGTTGGCGGGCGAACTCATGTAACCTTTGGGCTACAGTTCTGTCTATGTATACGTTTACATTGATTCTTTCTGTTTCTGTCGCTCTAGCCATATACTATTAAAAAGTACTTACCACGGTTGATAAGTACATTTATAACTTGAAATCAGAGTAAGTGCAACGTCATTATAGAGATTTATTATTGAAAGATGCTTATGGATAGTGACGCCCGAACTAAGTTAGCAGAAGCTATCAAGAAAGCCAGGGGAGACAGAAGTCAGAGGAAGTTTGCTAAGGATTTGGGCGTAAGCTATGTGACTATACAACTCTGGGAACGAGGAGAAGTCATTCCAGATTTGGCAAACTTGGAGGCGATCGCCACTTCTCGTGGACAAACCCTTGAGCAGTTGCTTGCTGAAATCAGAGGACAAGCAACGGAGGTAACCCATAAACCAAAAGTGGCGGAGGATGTAATTCCTACCGCCAGACAGTTATCCAAAAAGGAGTGTGTTCGTTTGATTAAGCTTTTGCTTGATGAGGTGAGTGCAGAATCTTAGTCGTAGCTGCTTTGTACAATTTCTTCAAGGCATTTGACGACTTCTTCAAATTTCTCCTCATCACTTTGAAAAAACCAATCTGTGAACGCTTCTAGCACCTCTTTTTGTGTGTAGCCTGCTGTAAAAGCAGTATCTACAAAGACGAAGACGCACTCTCTAAGAGTGCGCCTGCGCTCGTTGGCAAATAATTCCTGAAAAGGATTGTAGATTTCGGCACCCTGAGAATTATGACTTTGCATCGTAATCTTAATCTGCTGTACTGGTAGATTTATAGCCTGTGCAAAATCAGAATTTATGCACAGGCTATTTTTTAAGTTACAAAAGGCACAAATATGGAAGCACTCTACCTGAGGATAGATGTGGATTGAAAGTTATTTATTTGTCAAGGTTCGGTTATTTTGGACACTTATCTAAACTTACGTTGTAGTTAGGCTATGAGTTGGGTTTTCTCATTTATTTATTTTTTATAAAAGAAAAAACCCCAAGAATGATTTGCTGTTTTTAATTTCCTTATCAGTTGTTCCTCTACGACTCCCGTTTGTTATTTTGTAGGGGAAAACGCCGCTTCTTAAACTCCCTCTACTATCCTGAGCGAAAGTAGGGAAGTAAAAAGAGCTTTCATGAAATCAAGACCTTATTTAAAAAAGCAAATAACTCAGTATATGCAGTTGTTGAGTGAAGGGTATGAGGTATCACACCCTACACTCGGTGCTGAAATGTTGTTTAGGGTGACTCCAGCCAGTCAGCTTTCACTGTTTTAACCAAGAATCGGTTCTTTTCTGGAGAACACTACTCTGGCTTAAGCGCATGGCTACAAAGTTCCATTGATACCAAGTTGCCTTCACAAATCTTATTGTGTCTGCCTTGTGTCTCTTGTCCTTTCAACAATGAATATATTTGAACTTTCTATATTTGCGTGGCTGCATCTCTCTTTGGGCGCATCTTCTTGAATTAACTACAAGCGAATTGGAGATTTTACTGCCTCCGCAGGCCTTAACAATGACATAGAAGCAGAAATTTACAAAAATTAAACAAGTAAGTGTAGGTATTAAATGCCTTGTTGTTATACTTGTCGTTTACAGGGTTTTTTATAGGGATGACAATAACTGGCAATATTTGACGTGGTATAATTTGATAAAAGTAAAGGCACTTTGTATCTAGTTCTGCGAGTTTCTAGAAGCGCTTTTAGAAGTTATAAATAAAACAAATATGGGGCTATCATAACATGACTACCGCTTTTGAGTCAGCTCCTCAAACAGAAAAATTTGAACTTTCTGAAGAAGCTCAATTATTGCTACCGTTTATCCCAGCATGGCTGGACGACTTATGAGTGGGCTTCATCAAATGGATTATGTGATGGGCGTCCAATTAGACATTACGGTTTGATGAGTGGTGAACTTGGCATTATTGTCTTTGAACCAGAGTTTAAGTGCTATGCAACTATGCCGTTGTCACGAGCAATGCAGAAGTATCCAATGGATAAACGCTTTGACATCCTCCCACCCCTCCACTTACGTTAAAGGGGTGAGATTCACAAAGCATTGCTACTTGGGTTTTCTGCTTCTACAAGTTGAGTTCTTCTAAGGAGTTTCCTCACCAGAACAACAGAATGAATGTGTGTTAAAAGACTTTGCGCTCTTCCAAATGGGCTGTAATTTCGTCTTGCGATCGCCAAACTGGACGCAACTGTTTACGCGCAAAAAGTGGCAACTGGTCTACAGCATGGGGTGAACCCGGTTGAGACGAATTACCATAACTAGTCAGTGCCATAGCCTTCACTGGCTTAGAGAACTCAATCGCAGCAACATAAGAATCACCTGCGACAGGTAAGAAATGTCCTTTTTCTGAAGGAGCAAAATTGACAACACGGAAGATTCCAAGGTCTCCATCGCCACCATTGGCAGGTAAATCCAGATTCTCATGCTTCAACCGGAAAACCTCTCCCCAAGCAATATTTAGCTGACCATAAGCCTTTTCTACCTTAACTGCTGCCGCTTCCAATGCCGTAACAGCACTTTGAGGATTAGCTAATCCATCGGGTGTAGTACGCGGTGAGTTTTCCGCCCAAGGTTTACTAAAGGCTGTATCAAAATCTATTTCTTCTGCCCAAGAAGCAAATAATACTGCTCCCCGGCTATCTGCATTCGCTTGCCTATCCCATCTTTCCAACACATCAGCTGCACGAATTGCTAATTCATTCCCCAACGAACGTGCAGCAGGAATTAAATCATCCAGGATACGGTCAGCAAATTCCATGCGTGTCGAATGTTTATACTCAATCATTTCATCAAAAGAAATTTTTTCATCCTCATCTAGCATCCTTGTAGAACGTTGCGCCCTAAAATCCATGAAACGCGGTGCCATGTAAGGCGGGTAATTCTCTGATTTGATGGCGGTGGGAAATGTTGTTGTCCAAGGTGGGTCATTTGTATTTTGTAACCAGCCACTTGGAGGGTCAACAACACGCGGTAAATCTTGGTAAGGGTGAATTTTCGTCCATAAGGTTTGGGATGCGTCACCAGGAATGATTCCTTGCCAGTATTTAAAATCTCCTTGTTGTCGCACCGGGACTTGACCGTTAAACAGATGCATAATATGCCCTTCTCGGTCGGCATACATTACCGTAAACATCGGGAGTTGCAGACGTTGGAGTGCAGTTTCAAATTGTTTCAGATTTTGGGAGCGTGCCATATCCCACCACTGCTCCAAAACACCAGGGCGATCAAGACCCACAACACGGAGTGCTACGGCTTTATCATCTGTTTGTGACACAATCGGTCCGTGGACAGAACTTTTCACTACGAGTGGTTGCTCACGCAGCGTTCCATCGTTTTGCTTTACCTTTAAGGAAAAGTTTTTTGTCTCAAAGCGACGAATTTTGTTATCCAAGCGATAACTATTGTCAACTAGTTTGAGTTCGTAAGCATCCCAGCCATCGAAAGTATTGACGGTGTGAGTCCAGCCTAAATTGTCGTTAAAGGCGATCGTTAAAACGGGAATGCCAACGAGTGTTGCTCCGTAAGCATCAATACCTGGGGCAGTCACTTGTGCTTCATACCATAAGAACAAGTCTGACCAAGGTAAATGGGGATTTGCAAGCAACATTGCCTTGCTAGTTGCAGAACGAGAAGGTGCTATAGCCCAACCATTAGACCCTGCTTTTGACCCCTCGGCTACGCTCGGGGTCAATGCTGAGCGTAGCCGAAGCATTGACTCTTTACTAACACCTGCTACTTGTTGTGGATTGACTATAAAAGTGAAATTCAGTACCCGTTGCAGGTGAGCTAGTACATCTTCTCCTTTAACTGGCAGTAAGACCTCAACAGAATCATCAATTAAATCAGCATGTTCTTTGGCATAATTATTTATGCCTTTAGCAAAAGCATCCAGATAGCCGCGAAAAGTTGGACTTTGTTGCTCATACCAAGAACGAGCGCGGCTTGGTACTCCCATTGTAAGTACCCACTGGTCAGACTCCAGATATTTCTCTCCCCAGTATTCCGCAGCCCTTCCTCGTGCTTGACCGTAAAGACGCAAAAGTAAGTTTCCGTGGCTTTGCATCTGCGCCCAACCAAATGCCTCAAAAGCACTTTGGGTATTTTTAGCGTAGATATGCGGTATGCCATAGGTATCCCAGAGTATTTCAGTACTTCTTGGTGGAGAGCCTAAACTTTGACATCCTATAATCAAGGCAAACAAGACACTAAGTGTAAACGCTAAAAGTCGATTCGGATTTCTTTTGAAAACCTTGAGTGCGTAGCGCCTGTAGTAATAACGCAAAATACTTCTGGTGAGAATTAACTGCACCCTGCTCATAAACATTATGGTTTGAGTGAATTTTTTACCAGAAACTTAACGGGAGTCTGAAAGCCCCGGAGGAACAGGCGCTCGCGCCGTCCAAGCGTGCTTTAGACCGGGGATGAAAGACGACGCGGCTGGTTTTAACCAGCCTGTAACATATCCGG
>JAESFT010000179.1_pt1 | contig 70383 bp, 59 predicted proteins | sample 9269451 | NCBI WGS metagenome assembly JAESFT01 (sample SAMN14502557, study PRJNA617106) | algae metagenome | isolation source: Scytonema hyalinum WJT4-NPBG1 and co-occurring heterotrophs from well... | place: USA: Mojave Desert, Joshua Tree National Park, California | collected 2006-05-25
CTACTGTAATCCTTCTCTTATACAAAAACTGTCCGTCAGGTCAAGTTCACCCTTTTTGTCTATTCATAAAACCAAATCCCTATAACAGTTCTGGGATTGTTAAGAAAGATCCGGGTAATGCATAGCTTAGTAAGGGGAGGGGCGGTTTTGGCGTAAGCCAAAGCCGGGGTGGGGTTCCGAGTGTATAACAACGAAGTGAGAAGCGCTATATAACTGATCAACCCTACCCATCCGTTGCTACCAATTCCCACAACGCATCAATTCCACTGCCTACATAATCTGAATCTTGGTGCTGCAAAATCCATTTGACGACAGCAATAGCAACATAGCTGGAGTTTTTGCCCAACTTGCCCAAGGCTTCTGCTGCATTCCCACGCACCTCAGAATTATCATCCGCCAGTCGTCCCAGCAGTGCATCGACTACCTGCACTGAAGCATTGCCCAAGTTCCCCAAGGCTAATGCTGCATTCCCACGCACCTGAGAATTCTCATCTTTATCCGCTAGCCGCCCGAGTAGTGTATCCACTAGCTCGACTGAAGCATTGCCTAACCTGGTTAGGGTAAATGCTGCAAACCCACGCACCTGAGAATTCTCATCTTTATCCACCAGTCGTCCGAGCAGTGCATCCACTACCTGCTGAGAAACATTGCTCAAGTAACCTAAGGCTAATGCTGCAAGCCCACGCACCTCAGAATAATCATCTTTATCTACCAATCGTCCGAGCAGTGCATCTACTACCTGCACTGAAGCATTGCTCAAGTGACTTAAGGCATATCCAGCATACCCACGCACCAAATAATTCTCATCTTTATCCGCCAATCGTCCGAGCAGTGCATCCACTACCTGCACTGAAGTATTGCCCAAGTTCCCCAAGGCTAATGCTGCAAGCCCACGCACCCAAGAATTCTCATCTTTATCCGCCAATCGTCCGAGCAGTGCATCCACTACCTGCACTGAAGTATTGCCCAAGTTCCCCAAGGCATCTGCTGCATACCGGCGCACCAAAGAATCCTCATCCGCCAATCGTAACAGCAGTGCATCCACTACCTGCACTGAAGTATTGCCCAACTTGCTTAAGGCTTTTACTGCATTGCTACGCACCTGAGAATTATCATCCGTCAATCGCCCAACAAGTGCATCCACCACCTGGACTGAAGCAGTGCCCAATTCGCCTAAGGCTAATGCTGCAAGCCCACGCACCTCAAAATCCTCATTTTTATCCGCTAGTCGCAAGAGCAGTGTTTTTATAACTTGTTCTTTTTCCCCCAATGCTGCACGATATTTTTGCAACTGCCCTTCATTAATTTGCTGTGCTGAGTCTTTCAACAGTTGCAGTGCTTGCGCTTCAAACCGAGTTTCATTCAAACGGCAAAGAATTTTAGAAACCTGCGTGCGGATTTTTGCACCTACTTGCTCATTGTCACTAATTTCCAAATTAACTAATTCCTGCAAAATCTGTTGGACTATGCTTTCATCTTGCACTTCTAAATCTTCTGCTAAACAGCTAGCAGCAAAGAAAAGGTTACTGTGCAACCACTGTTCCCAAGGCGTATCTTGCTCAAGAATATACTTAAGAAATTTTGCCGTTTTTTTCCGGTGTTGTTGAGCGATGAGTAACAGCAACACCTCACGCCAATGGGGATCATGGAGATATTTTTCGATATGCTCCAACACCACCTCATCACCATCGCCTTCCTGTCTATCCTTAATTTCCTGTGCTGCCAAATATTCCTGAAAACTCTTGTGGACAAAGGCGTAGCAGTCTTGCCCTTGTTCATTTAATAAACCTGCACGTTCCTGAATATGTGCTACAAAACGTTCTGCTTCTGCTTTTGCTTGATGTGGCTTAATGGATTTTTCTTCAACTATGAATTTCTTTAATTGCTTAATCAGTTCCTCTTTATCAATCAAGGTACTGCCTTCTTTATCTCCTGTACCTCCTTGAGTATGAATCCAGTAAGCTAACTGTTGCATCAAGCGTTCAACATCATCGTGATGGAGATATTCGCAAGGCAATTTATAATTGAGTTCCTTACCAGCATCCCAGTTGGTTAATAAAGTCTTCACCGCACGATCATAAAGTTTGTGTCGCTGTCTGGGCAAATATGCTTCATAACGATGAATCAGGGCAATAATAGTAAGTAGCAGTGGGTTGCGGGCTAATTCTTTAATGCGCTTTTGTTCTGCTAAAGCCTGACGTAAACTTTCTTGTCTTCTTTGTGATTCTTCTGGATCTTCAAAGCGGCTTTCGTACCACTTTTTGATAAATATTTCAATTTTGTCATCGTCAAACGACTCCAGGGTATAACGGGGAAACTCTTCTGTGCGGAAAAAGACCCTCTTATACCCTGATCGACGAGATGTAATGATTGTTCTGTTTTGCGGATATTGACTCAAGAAAGCTTCAATCTGATTGACTATTTCATCCCGCTTTGCCTTGTTTGCAACCTCATCTAAACCATCAAGTAAAATTAATGCTCGTCCATCATCCAGCCAATACTCAAAAAAACCTGTTGGCAGTTCTTTAACCTGTAAATTGGCGCTAGCGAACTGTCTAATATAATCTAAAATACTCAGATGCTCGGCACGTTTGGCTAAATCCCGAATTTTAATAATAATTGGCAGTAAATCTGTGTCCGCTGCTAAACCTAGAATTTCTGGTTGTTTCTGAGCTAGCATCACTGCAAAGTAACTCATCAAACTTGTCTTACCAGAACCTGGTGCGCCCAGAAGTACAAATTTTTGAGAGGTGCTTTCAGTCAACAATTTTTGTGCTGAAAAGTTTTTCCCAGTGCTTTTTCCAAGTCGTCCTATTTGTCTTTGCTCTTGCAGTAATTCTGCTTGACGTTTGCTGATGCCTGATGCTTCTAAATTCGCATCTAAGAATACGAAATCTTTTTCATCGGTCAAATTTCGCTCTCTCATGTCTTCCACTACATCAGGCATCACAAAAATTTGTGGCAACTGAGCAGATTTATCTACTTCTTGTCCTTCAACAGCAATACCTGCAAACTTGACATCATCAAAGTAATTTGCTATTTGCTTGAGATAAGCTTCTTTAGTTATTTTAAACCTTAAATAGGCATTCGTGACTTCAAAATAATTTTTAACAAAGATATCAAGCCAAGGTTGAATCAGTGATTCATCAATTTTATGTTTGACTTTAGGATGTTCTTCTAATGACTTCTTAAAAACCTCAACGAAATAGTCTACTTGGGGAGTTCCTTGATTTTTGAATGGTTTTTGTAACTCTTCTACCGCATCTTTGAAGACACTATCCAGAAATTTAGGAATATATCTTGGTTCACAACGCCAAAACAGTTTCACTTGGTCATCGGCTTTTGCGACACAAGCTTTCAAAGCTTTATCTAAATCTTGTTGTTTTAGCTGAGTATTGACTCCGCCAAGCACCGCCTCGGCTATTTTGACTGTCACCCACTCTCCCAACCAGGGTGCGATCGCTACCACCAATTCCAAGCTCATGTTTTTGCATACCTCGTTTTGAAATGTATTATGGCTTACTCGTAGGTAGTGCAAGGAAAGGTATCACGGCTGTTTGAAAAGTGTAAACTTATATTAAGAAGTACATAATCTTCTTGACCCCACCCCTAACACTTCCACCACGGAAGCAGCGAAAAATACCCCCCTCTGCCTTGCGGAGACGGAAAGTGAGGTTCCAAGCGACTCTTAGGAAACGAAATAAAACAGTGAAGGCTGTATAAATGTGTACTTACGAAAAGCTCTTTTTTACAAAAAATTAGCAAATCGTTAACTATAACATAAACTATGCGAGTCAACACAGGCAGGTGCGCTACCATCCTATTAATGTAAATCACATTACAAAAGTTTATGGAACCAAATTCTTTACCAACCGAGGTGATTCTGACGAACTCGCGTCAGTCCCTCGGCAGCGTTCAACTTGACTGGACACCACAACCCGGAAATTACCTTGATCTTGAAGGGAAAACCTACGCAGTTTTAGAGCGCCGCCACCGCTATCAACTTAAGGCAGGGCGCTATCGTTTGCAAACAATTGCTTTATATGTACAGTCCGCTACACGACCAAGTGAAAAAAGTCTTGTAGGAGGGCGCTGGGTCATTGGCGATGCCAGTTGCCGCTACAATGCTTGTTCAGAAATGATTCGTTGCGCGGTTAACCCAGATGGACCATGTCAGGCTTGCCGCTACTACGAAAAAAGGAAGTCTGAACAATGAAGAATGAACTCATTGGGTGTCATTAATTTTTTTCCTTTATCCTTCATACTTCATCCTTACTCAAATACCTCTGCCACTGCTAAACGCGAACCATTAACAAAATCCCATCCAGACTGGGGACGTTTACCAGCACTTTGAACTTCTCGCAATAATAATAAACCTTCTCCAGTTTGGACAATTACTCCCATCCCCTTGACGATGCTTACAACTTGCCCTGGGCTACCTGATAAGGTTGACAAATTAGGTATTTTATGAATGATTTCTTTGATTTCAGGTGGCAGCCCATCACCGTAAGGATCATCAAGGGGAGCAGTGGCAGTGATTTTCAGCGGTTGGTTGCGAAAGTTGGCACTACAGTCTGGATAAAAGCCTCTAATTTGATTGTGTAATTGTATCGCACTCTTTGACCAATCCAATTGATAATCCTCTTTTTTAATCAAAGGCGCATAAGTAGCTTGAGAATTATCTTGAGGAATTGGCTCAATTTCCTGGTTTTTCAGCTTCAACAAAGTTTCTACCAACAAATCTGCACCCACAACTGCAAGTTTTTCTGCCAAATCATGGGCATTATCCAGTAATTTTATCGGTGTAGTAGCCGTTAGCAGCATTGCACCAGTATCCATTCCTGCGTCCATTAACATTGTCGTGATACCAGTTTCAGTCTCGCCGTTATACAAACACCACTGAATGGGAGCGGCACCTCGGTACTTGGGTAAAATTGAGCCATGCACGTTAATGCAACCTAGTTTAGGCATATCTAAAATTTCTTGAGAAAGAATTTGCCCATAGGCAACGACGACAAACACATCTGCGTCTGATTCTTTGAGTTTCGTTAAAGTTTCAGCGTCTTTTTTCACGCGGTGAGGTTGCCATACAGGCAAGTTAGCAGAGGTGGCGACGACTTTTACTGGTGAGGGTATCAGTTGATTTCCGCGTCCCCGACGTTTATCCGGCTGTGTAACAACTGCCAAGACATCAAATTCTGGATGATTCAGTAGTTTTTCCAGAGTCGGTACAGCAAAACTAGGAGTGCCAAAGAATACAATTTTCATAAGACCTCGTGGGATGTGTGGAAACGAGCGGCGCGACTTTCCTAAGAAAGACAGCGGGAGATGACGAAAACACCTCCGAACAATAATGACTGTAAATCCATTACGAGAGCGAGGTGGTTGAGGAATCTCCACGGTTGCGTGGGAACTTTCAAGAAACCCACAAAGTCTATAATAGTAATGCCCGTAGCCCTCACATAAGTGTCCTCCTGTGCATCCTCTACAGTTCATTCCTCACAAATCAGATAGAACTGCTAGAGTGAGAAATTTGTTGCATTTTCGTGAAATAAAACGCTAGGTGGAGTTATAATGAACTCGCTGGAATTTTAGCCAGCATTAACCGCATCTGCTTCAGCCAAGCTTAAGTGTTTGGCAATGTCGGATGAACAGGCTCCGCTACTCTGCGCTCCGAAAAACCTATACAGAACTAGTCAAATATAGACAAAGCTGTACAAAGTCGGAGCGTGCAGTCTAAGCCATTTATGGCTACGTTCGATTGGTCATGACACCTACAAGTGAACGCCAGCTTGTAGCTCTGTCGAAGGCAGTTAAGTAATCAGTAAACTGGTTTATAGCTGTAGTGCTGTCTTCCTAACAAACCATTTGAACATTGACGAGGCAAACGTTACCCGCAAGGGGTTGGCAGAATATGCCATTGATACACATTTATACAAAATGATGATTTTTGTATAAATGTGTACATAAATCGAGTTACAATTACTAACTCTTGAAGCCGCTCTCCCGGGTTTATGCGTCTACGCATTTGATCTAGTTTCGATATATTTCCCGGAACGGGTGCATTTGTAGCTGAGTTTCCAAACCAGTGGTGTGTTCCTGTATTTGTTACAACTGGTTATGCAGTTGGTACAGTTCAGCTTAGAATATTTTCCATTGATTAAATGTCAGTGGTAAGATTTGACTCGGCTCAGTTGCAAAGTTACTTTGCAAATTTTTTTAGTAACGCCATAGTTGTACCGTTATTGGTATCTGCGCTGTGGTAGAAGCATTGCTTGCGTCTTATAGCAGTCATTCCAGTGATACAGGGAATATCCTTCTAACTATGCCTGCATTTTGGTGTGGTTGGGTGTTAGTAGCGGCATTTTCTGTCACGTAGTTATTTCTGTCTGAGGCTCAAATACCATACTCGTATCTTCTCCTAAAAGCCTGTAGCGACAATGCGTACTAAAAAATACCCATTTTTGTAAAAGTATGCGAAATTTGAGTAGATTCTTTCCTTAAAACTGGAGTTCCTTGTTATACATATAAAATAGCCTGCCCCATTGCTGTATAGGCACAGCTCCTCGCACAGCAACCGCCCTCTAGAGAGTCAACAAATGCTTAAACACCTTATGTTGTCTGGATGGTTCCGCGTGCAACCATTCCTTAAGTACTTTATTTTTGTGATGTTGATTGCGCCTTTAGTGGCGGCATCAGCTCACACGAGTTCAGCAAAACAAACACAAGCAGCTAGAATGCCTTCTGTAGCAACAGAATCTGAGTCTGTGTCAAAGCAAACGGCTGGTGTTGACCAAGCAAATTTCATTTCAGTATCAAAAGCAACGCAAATCAATTCCTCTACAAAAAAATCTGACTTTGTACCACTGTCCGTAGCTGCGGTTTCGCGATCGCAAATACAAACAGATAAAATTAATGTCTGGGCTGTAGAAGCTGTAGAAGAAGATGATTCTGCCTCAGTCGGAATGCCTAATAATGATCCATTGGTAGCAGTTGAACTAGCGCCACCGATGAAAGAATCTAACTCGGCGTCAAACGAGATGGCAGCTAGTCAACATGATTTAGTGCAACGATTAAAAGCCTCTAAAGTTCAAGCCTTGGTAGTAAACAATGGCTCCGCATCAAGGGAAGTGCTTGCTGGTGCAACATTGGAAGCAGCTAAAATTAACCATCAGAAAGAATCGCAACAAAAGTCAACAGCAGTGACTGTTGTGGAGCAACCACCCCAAGAAGCTGAAGCAGTACAGCAAGATCCAATAGGAAGCCCTCATGCTATTCCGTGGGTATGGATACAGGCGACTCAAGAGACGATCAGTTCCAAAGGGGGTTCTGGAGTGCGTTACTACCGCAGCGTCCCTGTCATTTCTCCGGATGGTAGATATGCAATGTACAGCCGCGTCAAACTAGAAGTCAAACCACAAATGTACAATAGCCAGGTCACCAGCGTTCTGTTTGTAGAAGATAGGCAAACTAAGCGGTTACATGTGGTCAGTTCAACTGCTCCGATGAATGATCCTTTGTTAAAAGTTCAGGTATCTTCGGCAAACGATGATGCACAAGGAACTATTGCGGTTTTAGTTCCGGTAAGCTGGTCACAAAAGGGCGATCGCTTTTTAGCACGCAAATTTGAAGGGGCAATGAATACTTCTGATGCCACAGATCATGCAGTGATTTGGGATCGCGAACAAAACCGTTCCCAGAGTGTCACTCCTTCACAAGAAGAAAACAAGCATGAAATTGCTGTATTGTTAGGCTGGAGTAAAACTCAGCCTGATCAAGTATTGTTCCGTGCTGGCGAATTAGGTGAAGAACAATGGCCCTTGGTAACAGTTGCTTATGATGGCAAGACTGTAGCTGCCACAAATGCAGATCAGGGTGTGACCTTTGGTCAAACAGTTAAAGAGGTTTGGGCAGGTCCACAAGTCGCTTACAGATAATTTCCATCCCTGATAGGGATTTGTACATATCAGACCCTTCCAACATCAATAGAGTACTACATTCAGTAACTCGAAGGCTGTTCAATAACGGAACGGACAGTTGCTTCAAGGTCAAGAACCTCCCCACAGCACTGTCCTCCACTTTCCAAAGGCGCGGGGAAACACCACACACAAGTGTGCTCGCGAATCAAAACCGCCATAACATTTATCCGGTTGCTCATAATGAGGAGCAACGCGAAGAAACTGGAACCCCGACGGCTTGGGAAAGGTTCTATTATGGGCAATTAAACGGATTTCAGTCTAGATATGACCCCGTTGTAGATAATATCTATAGCGGGTTTTTTCTATGATAAACGGTTATTCATAAGTTATGACACTCGCCACGAATAAAACACTATAAAACTATTTAGATTTCTCGCTACTGCCTACCTCAGGCGTATCTTCTTGAGTTTCTTTGACTCGACGGATAGGCAAATTAGCAATTAAAGCTGTCGTCCGTTGATTGCTTTCTAGGGTAAATTCTAAGCCATCTGTCTCAACTTCCACGTAACGACAGACAATTTCCAAGATTTCTTGCCGCATCTTTTCCACCATCTGAGGGCTTAAGTCAGCGCGATCATGGGCAATCACTAATTGCAGACGACGTTTGACTTGAGTGCGACTGTTGTCAGCACCGCGAAAAAAAATTCGTTCTAAAAGTTCAAGAATCATTGCAGATCGGTGGGACGAGACGGGACGAAGTTAAATGATTTTTGTCCACAACAATCTTCTAAGACGGGTGAAGATGTTGTCAGCAGATGAATCTAGCTCAAGAAAATCGACCGTTTCCCCTTCCAATCTACGGGCAATGTTTTCAAAAGCTGTAGCAGCTAAAGAAGGATTTTCTGCTAACACTAAAGGTTCGCCGCGATTGGTAGAGACAATAACCCGCTCATCGTCAGGGACGACCCCAATCAAAGGAATTGCAAGAAGTTCCTGAACATCTTGAACTGACATCATATCATTTGCCCGTACCATTGCGGGTCTGATACGGTTAATAATGAGATGAATACGTTTAATGCCTTGTGCTTCGAGTAAGCCAACGACGCGATCGGCATCACGGACTGAGGCAATTTCTGGAGTGGTGACAATCAGGGCTTCTTTTGCTGGGGCGATCGCATTTTTAAACCCCATTTCAATTCCCGCTGGGCTATCAATCAAAACATATTGATACTTCTGCGCCAGTGCATTCACCAATAACTTCATTTGGTCAGGAGTGACCGCATCTTTGGTGCGATTTTGCGCCGCAGGTAACAAGACGAGATTGGGTTGGCGCTTATCCTTCACCAAAGCTTGTTCTAAACGACACTCCCTAGCCAGAACTTCTACCGCCGTGTAGACGATGCGGTTTTCTAGCCCTAGCAGTAAATCCAAATTTCTCAGACCAAAATCCGCATCAATCAAAGCCACTTGATGCCCCATTTTGGCTAATGCCATCCCTAAATTTGCCGTAACCGTGGTTTTCCCCACCCCTCCTTTGCCGGAGGTCGTAACAATAATGCGAGTCATGAGAGAAACGAGCTCGATTAGTGATTAGAAAATATACAATAAAATGAAGGCTAAAGTATCAAGTATGAAATGAAAGCTTAAGTATAAAGTATGAAGTGAAAATTATGGTATTTCATCCTTCATTCTTTATCTTTTGTTTTATCCTTCATCCTTCTGCTGATTCATCCTGCTTAATAAGATTTTAGAAAAATCACTCACCCTAGTAATGCGAATTCCTTGGGGCGCAATGTATGCTACCTCAGGATGAAACTGCATCGGGGAGTTTTCTGGTGCCCTAGCTACAGCATCAGCAATTCGCAATTGGGTTGGTTCCATTTGCAAAGCCATAATTAGGCAATCGCGATTTCCAAGGGCACCTGCGTGAGCAATTCCACGTAAACGACCCCAAACTAAAATATCTCCATCTGCAACTACGATACCACCAGGATTTAAGTCCCCTAAGAGAATAACATGACCCGGGTGGCGAATTTCCTCTCCAGAACGCAACGTCTTCTCTAGATACAGAGGTTCTGCAAGCGGGGGGTTAGCAGGTTTTGACTCAGAACCAAGCGCTGTTTGTCGCTGTACTTGTTCTACAGAATAGCCAGATGTCACAGCAGCGATCGCAGTTTGGCGACGACTGGTAGAAACCCATTTCAGCTGAATTTGAAATTGATTCAAACTTTCCGCGAGTTCTTGAAGCTGTCTGGTGTCCAGCAACCGATCTTGCGCTACCAGATGCACGGGTGTATTGGGTGAAAAAGAGCGATCGCAAGCTAAAAGCCGCAGCTTCATCTGTTGCCAAATTTCAGTCCAATTGTGTTCTGAGGCAGGCAATTGAGATTCTGTTGGTAAAATTAATAAAAGTTTTCCTTCCTGAGTTTTGATTTGGACTTGGATATTGGGATTCACCGTATTTTCTAATGACGGTGATTCAGTCAATTCTACATTTACAAGGGCTGGATTGGACTCTATACCAGGAACGACGGAATTTGACTGAACATCTGGAAGTTGAGGATTGAACTCTGTACCGGATAAGACAGGATTTGCCTCAACATCGGGATGATAGGAATTTGCCTCAACATTGGGATGATAGGAATTTGCCTCAACATCGGGATGATAAGAATTTGATTCGATGTCGGGATGGTATGAATCTGACTTTAAGTAAAGCAAAACAGAATTTACCTCTGCTTCAGGGAGGACAGGATTTTCCTCTGCTTGTGAAGTTGACTCTACATTAGAAAGGGCAGAGATTGCCTCCTCATCAGAGAAGGCTTTTTTTGACTCTAAATCAGGGATAGTAGAATCAGAAGTCATGTAACACTTGCCAAAATACGGGAAACGAGCAATTACCTATACTAGATTAGTCGCTATGTACAACAGCGTTCTTAAAAATTTACATTTCTCATGCTGTATTTGTACTTAGTCTTTTGTAAACTATTGCCAACGCATCAGCATCGCCCACGTTTCCTGGAAACAGCACGACTGGCAAATTAGGAAACTGAGGATGGTCTGATGCAGTTGTCACCATTGAACAACCGGCTAAAATTTGACCGAGTAAACGTGCTGAAGTTAGTTCCAAACCAGTACTTAAAACATCGTTGGAAGTAATGCCACCTTTACTAATGAAGAATCCTATATCTGATGGTAAACCCCGTACGATATCCATCAATAAGCCTGAAACTTTTTCCCCAAACTGTAACCTTGTCTCAACATCCTTAAAAGTAAGTTCCTTACGGCTTGTGTAAACCACTGGTGTTTTCAAAGCATCATGTGCCGCACGGACATCATCTAAAATCTCGGTTAACAGCGTAGCAGATTCATTTGCGACATCATCAACTAACCGCGAGACATTCACTTCGACTCCAACAGTTCCCTCTTGTTGCAACAGCACCTCTAACTGCTGAGTTGTCTTTTTGACATGGGAACCAACAATCACTGCACCTGGTTTCCCTCCTCGCACATACTGTGCCATATTTTCTGGGGCAATGGGTTGAGGAGGTAAGGCTGCTAAAGCCGTTAAGATACTGGCAGCGCTACGAAACAAAAAGCGTTTCCCCTGATTGACTGCTGCAAGCACATCTTGTGCAAAGCGGTTGAGATCCGCTTGAGTTTCACCATCCACTACAGCGCACTGGTTCCCACTGAGTTTCATCAGACGTTCCAGAGTACCAGCGCGAATATCCGCCAATAAAAATCTTTCTACCGACTCAGAACTGATACGCCCTTGAGTTTTTTCTTCGACATACTTAGGTAAGTAGCTGTGATGATAGGCAAAGACAGAATCACGGGCAAACTCGGTTTCATGCACGGGGGTGGTGACATCATCACTCATCAAATAATGCACACTGTCCTTAGTGATACGTCCGCCTTCAAAAAACGCTGGTACGAGAAAATGAGCATCAAACGGACCGAGTTCTTCAGCAATGACATCGGTTTCAATGGGGTAATGTCCCCGTAAAGTCGAATCCGAACGACTGACAATCAGAAACCCGTCTTTTTTACCTGCTTCTAGGGATAAAGAAGCATTTCCCTCATTTCCCCCTACTGTAGATATCGCCTGTTTCAGGTTCTGGCAAACTTCTCTGGTAATAGATGCTGCTTTTTCTGGAGGAAGGGCTCTTGTATTTGTTAGCACAAAGAAAATTGGTGAATCATCGTGCAACCCTAAGCGTAAGGTATCCACATCCCAATGCATAAGCAGCAAGCAACTGTGGACTGTTTGAGACCCCGTAGGGTCATCATCTAAGACAATTATTTTTAGTTTGTTGGTCATTTTTAAGTCAACGGGACAACTGTATTTTTTTTATCTCTGCTTGCACATCAAAGGCAATCTGCAATGATTGATGTAAGAGTTGAGCATACTCGCCTGAAACAGAGCTAACTTGCAAGGCTTGCAAATTTGTTAAATTATTGACAAGTAACTCTTGGTTATTAGTAAGTGATTTTTTATTATCTCGTAAAATTCGTTCTGTTTTCAAAGCGCGAACTAAATCTTCTCTAATAAGTTGCAGGGCAGCCACAACTTTTTCTCTATCAGTTATACTACTTTCTGTGTTCCCAGGTGTTGCTAGTTGGTCATGAATATCTATCGCTTTGATCACAGCATGATATTGATCAACTTCATCTAACAGTGTTGTGAGTGTTTTGGGGCAGGTTGAACGCCGCCAGATCCAACGCCCAACGATGACAGCAAGTGGCACGCTTATAAGTAAAATCGTTCCTAGCAGAATTGAGGAACCAATTGTTGGCAGAATAATAAACCCATAAATCAACCCGACAATGATTGGAGTCAGTGCGACTGCCACAACCATTTCATTCATAAAAAAACTCAATCGCTTGTCGCGATTTTTGATAATAGAAGGTCGGAAGACATTATCTGGATCTAGCCCAATTAAGCGTCTCAATTCTCCTTTCGTCATTTCCAGGCTTAATAAATCTGGCTGCAATGGATACTCCTATTAAAGCGCGAGTAGCGTATCTTTGATATGTTAATACTATGTACCAATTGAACGTTTACCACTGGGGATCTGTCACGATTAATGCTGTCGCTGCTGAACTATCCAATGGATGGGAGAAGAAATATCCCTGACCATATTCACAGTTCAAGCTTCTTAAGAATGCTAGTTGCTCTTTTGTCTCTACCCCTTCGGCGGTTACATCAACACCTAGTTTGTGTGCCAGTGTGACAATTGTCTCAATAATTTCCAAGTTTTTGCTATTATTGTCTATCGGGCTGAGAAAAGAACGGTCAATCTTTAAGGTACTAATTGGAAAGTTATGCAGACGACTTAATGAAGAATAACCTGTACCAAAGTCATCAATTGATAACTCAATACCCATCTCTCGAAGTTTTGAAAACGCAACAGTTGTCTCATTGCCATTTTCCATGATGACGCTTTCGGTAATCTCTAGCACAAGATAGGAAGCATCAAGACCAGTCAAGTGCAAAATTTGCGCCATTTGCCCAATCAAATCCGGTTGGGAAAACTGCTTGAGCGAGAGATTGACACTGATTTTGTTTAGTGAATTGGTGCGATCGCACATCCGCCAAGCTTGCATCTGACGGCATGCCTCGTGCAGCACCCAGTAGCCAATCGAGACAATGAGTCCAGTTTCTTCCGCTATGGGGATAAAATCTGTAGGAGAAACTAGACCACGCTCGGGACGTTGCCAACGCAGCAAAGCCTCAAAACCTGAAATTGTGCCACTAGTGAGCGAAACAATCGGTTGGTAATAAACTTGAAACTCCTGGCGCTCGATCGCTTGGCGCAAAGCAATCTCTAACTGCAATCTAGCTACAGCGTCTTCATACATCTCTAAGTTGAACAGCTCATAGCGCGCCCTACCTAGTGCCTTAGCTCGGTACATCGCCGTATCAGCATCCCTCAGTAGGTCTTCTGGTTGGTTATAATCTACTGCTGAACTCAAAGCGATGCCTATACTCGCCGTAGTGGACAATTCTTGCCCATTAAGCCTAAAAGGCAATGCTAGTTCCTGTTGAATTCGTTCAGCTACTTGAATGGCATTTGATACATTCTCAATTCCCTCAAGCAAAACGGTAAATTCATCTCCTCCAAACCGTGCTGCTATATCCGTGGAGCGTAGGCATGATTCTAACCTCTTTGCGATTTCAAGTAGCAATTGGTCTCCAACTAAGTGTCCAAGACTGTCATTAATCAACTTAAACCGATCTAGGTCTAAAAATAGGACAGCAAATAAATAATCCTTATGGCGTTTTTTCTGCTCAAGTGCAAGTCCTAATCGGTTCATAAACAAAGCTCGGTTAGGTAAACCTGTCAGAGCATCATAAAACGCATTGTGTAGCAACTGTTCCTCTGCCCGTTTGCGCTCAGTAATTTCAGCCTCTAGCTGCCTATTAGCTTCTAATAGTTCAGCAAATGACTCTTGGAGTTGAGTCGCCATTTGGTTATGCGCCTGAGCAAGAACTCTGAGTTCTTTGATGCCTTCTACTGTAACGGTTTGGTCTAACTTACCATTAGCGATTTCCTTAGAGGCTTTACTTAAGTGGAGAATTGGTTGAGTGATCCAATGGGAAGTTTTCAATCCGATCACTGTAGCCAGTATCAATGCTCCTAAACATAGCAAAACAGTGATTCGCGTGTTGGTTTCAATATGCTCCATAAAATCGGCTTCTGGAACCACCACGACAATCACCCAATCTAGCCCATAACCGTCTGTAAAGGGCATGATCTGTACGTATTGCCGCTTGCGATCTATTTCAAATTCGAGCTGCTGATTAGGATAAATGTTATTAAAATTACTAAACTTTTGTTGCAAATACTGTGTTGTGAGACGAGTGACGCGATCGCTGCTTTTGATCGCCTTTAGCCGTTTACCCTTCTCCTGTTCTCCCTCCTGACTCAGGATAAAAGGTTGCTCAGCTGTTGAACTTGCTACCAAGTCTCCAGAACGCTCAATAATAAATGTCTGTCCTGAACGACCAATTTTTAAACTGTGCAAAAACTTACTTAGTTGCGAAAGAGATTGCGTTGCGTTCGTCACTCCACACAAAATACCTGTCTTGTCATAAAGAGGTTGAGTTGCACTCATCGCCAGCCCTGATGAAGAGAAATACGGATAAACTTTAGTCCAGGTAAATTGACCTGCTTTCACAGCCTTTGTGTACCAGGGGCGAGTGCGAGGATCAAAGGTTGTGCTAACTCGAATTAACTTCAGGCGATTACCTTGGCTGTCAGTAGTGTAGGTATGATATTTACCACTTGTTGATTGGTCTAGGACTCGGATGACTAGTGAACCATTATTCAGGCGATCGACCGAATGAATTTCTCCCTGAGTACTTGCAAAAGCGATTGGACTTAAGGATTTAAATAACTGCATTTGATGCCAGAAATGGCGTTCTAAACTTTTTATATATTTCAAATCCAACTCACCACAACCAACAGAATAGGAGTTCATCTGAGTAACAATTTGTGGTGTCTTCATGTAATCGGTGATATATTGATGAACCTGAGTGACAATTTCAGTTCGCAGTTGCGAAGCAACCTCATTAACAGCTTTCTGACCATTTTTTAACGAGAAGAATGCTGTTACCCCCACAGCAGTAGAGATTTGTGCTACAAAAGGTACTACAAGAGCTACACGCAGTGGTGCCTTCAGTAATCTTTTTGTCATCGGACGCAAGAAATTCTGCACTGATATTTGTAGACAGATTTAATAAAAGGTACAATTGCACTTGCAAGCGTCTCTGATTGCTTTTAATCCTCTTCTAATTTTCTTATTTCTACTTGCACGTCTTGTGCAATTTTTAAGGCTTCATCAAGTTGTCGTGCATATTCTCTTGCCTCATCGCTGACTTGTAATGCTTCCATAGCAGTTACATTGCTCTGCCAAAGTTCCGTATTTCGAGCAATGAAGCCCTTATTCTCCCTCAAAATTTGTTCTGTTTTTAATGTACAAATTAAATTGGCTCTTGTGGTTTTTAGTACGCTGATGACTTTTTCTCGCTCCGTTAAACTCACTCCTTGGTTTCCAGCCGCTTCTAGCTGATCATTAATATCTATTACTTTTAACACTGCATTATAATTATCAATTTCCTTAAGAAGATTTCTCTGACGTTCTCTGAACAATCTCCACTTAATGAAGTAAGCAATAGGAATTAATCCCCAGCCAAAAAAGAATATTTGCTGTACATATTCGCTGAAAAGTGATATAAGCGCTAAGCGTGGGTATTTTAGTTTTTCATAAGCTTTCAAATCTCTAGAATTCAGACCAGCTATTTGTTTTAAATCGTCTTGTGTAATATATAACCCTTGTAAATCAGGTTGCATAGCTGTGTGTTTATTCAAGAGATTAGCTATTGGTGAAAATGTCCTAGGCAGCATCTAATAGACCTGCCTTGAAAATAAGGCAGAGGGCAGAACGAAGAATCATTTTCATCCTTGCTTGTGTACGAAGTACATGGAGTAAGATTGCAAAAGTCAAAGTTATGATGAAACCACAGATTTAGACGCCTATAGCAGCTTCCCAGAGGGTACACATATGAATTATCTGTATTCATCTGTGTGCATCTGTGGTTCTAAATATCCCTTAATCATACTTTTGCAAGAAGTCTAATGTTTACTAATGTTTAAAGGCATTATTTTGTCGTTTGACCTTTTATCTTCAATCGCAATTCATCCTTAATACGGTTGAGAATTGAACCTTCATCAAGGGTTCCCAAAATTTTACTAATTACAGCTTTAGGACCATCTGGTCCCCAAGTTGCTCCATTGGCTAAATACGCTTTGGTTACATACCCAAGACCATAGCAAGAAACGCCAGCCACACCAGCTTGAGTAAATGCTACCGACAGATAAGCACCTAAGGAAGCGCCCCCAGTGGCTGGTGCAGATAAACCAAGTAATGTTTTCAGCGAACTCAAGCCCAAATTTGCCAACAGTTCGCTAGCAGTGATACCACCCATACTGAAGGCGATTGTTTGTAATAGTTTTACGGCTCCAGCTTCCGTCATGGGAATGCCATAAAGTTTGGATAAACCTAGGATCAGGACGATATCTATGACTGCACCACTGAGAATATCTATAACTGTGACAGGATTGAGAGCGATCGCCATTGCCTTAGTAATCACCGCTTTCCAAATCAACTGATTAGCACTCGTGTCTCGAATATTCAGTTTTCGCTGCACCAATTGTTCGTTGACGTTGTCGGCATACAGCATGGTGTTGAGAGCAACCAAAGCTTTACCTTCACGGTGAAGAATTTCCAAAATTTTCAGCTTCAGTTCCTCGACTTGGGCAATACCTGTACGCAACTGCACACCTTTCGTGCCATCAGGACGATGAACCATTGTCCTCACCAACGGCGATGCTGCTGCCATGACAATTTCATCGGGTGAAAGTAATTCCCGCACCCTCTCAGAGCGGATTTTTTCATAGATTGCCATCCGGTCTGCTTCTGGATACTGGTCTACTTTGTTAAACACCAGCAAGATCGGTTTACCCGCTTCTCGTAACTGGGCAAGGGCTTCGTGTTCAACTTTCGTCATGTCGCCAGAAATCACAAACAGAATCAAATCCGCTTGTTTTGCTACCTGCTGAGCCAATGCGGTGCGGGTTTCACCATCCACTTCGTCTAACCCTGGGGTATCTATCAATTCCACTTGAGATTGACCTGTCCCTGGTAGGGTGACTCGTAAAGCACGTTCTGTTTCCCCAATTGCTTCTTCAGTAATACTCCAACTTGCTGTTTGAGCATTGCGGGTAACACCGTGCAAGGGACCAGTTTCAAACACTGGTTGCCCCACCAAAGCATTGAGTAGAGATGATTTGCCGCGTCCCACCATCCCAAAGGCAGCTATCTGCACCACCATACGCTCTAACTTCGAGAGCATTGTTTCCAAATCGGCAATTTCCGTCTCAAGTCCGTTTTTTTCCTCTTGAGTGAGGTCAAGATGAGCTACCAAATTTTGTAGTGCCGTTCGTGCGTGTTTATAGTTGAGTTCTGCTTGAATATCGTCAAAAGTGAAAATGGCATTATCTAGTTCTTCCTCCCAATTGAGAGGATTTTCGCCAGTGTTGGGCAAATCACCATGATGTGGATCGGGCAAAGTTGAAGTCATATCAATTTTGGATTTTAAATTTTAAATATTAGGTGAGAAATTTTAATAAACCCCGTTACCATCCTAGTAATTTTTAGCAGTAGATTGAGGAAATGGACAGGTGGGGTGATCGAGAGAGTACTAATGACTAATAAGTAAGAAAAATTGACCCCTTAAAGTCATAAACTGAAAAATGCATCTAGTAGCGTTATTGTTCTTGACGAAATCACCTGTGCGAAAAATAGTTATTGCTGGTAACTGGAAAATGTTCAAAACCCAAGCAGAATCCCAGGAGTTTTTAAAAGGATTTCTGCCCAGCTTGGACGAAACACCCCAAGACCGAGAAGTGGTATTATGCGTCCCCTTCACCGATTTAAACGTTTTGTCCAAGAGCTTACATGGAAGCCGTATACAATTAGGGGCGCAAAATGTCCACTGGGAAGAGAGTGGAGCCTATACCGGTGAAATTTCCGGGCTAATGCTCACCGAAATTGGGGTGCGCTATGTAATCGTCGGTCATAGCGAACGGCGGCAATACTTTGGTGAAACGGACTATACCGTCAACCTGCGCCTCCAAGCTGCTCAACGGTTTGGTCTTACACCAATTCTATGTGTAGGTGAAACGAAACAACAACGAGATGCGGGGGAAACAGAATCACTCATTATCAGCCAACTAGAAAAAGACCTAGTGGATGTCGATCAGGAGAATTTGGTTATTGCTTACGAGCCAATTTGGGCGATCGGCACTGGCGACACTTGTGAATGCAAGGAAGCCAATCGCGTCATAGGTTTAATTCGCAGCCAGTTGAGCAATCCTGGTGTGCCAATTCAATACGGCGGTTCGGTCAAGCCAAATCTTATAGACGAAATCATGGCTGAGCCAGAAATTGATGGCGTTTTGGTGGGAGGAGCGAGTTTAGAACCTGCAGGTTTCGCCAGAATTGTTAACTATAAGTAAATGTTCAACAATCGCAGTAGGGTGGGCAATGCCTACCTTACTGGTTATTCATTTATGGCAAGCAAATTGATCATCAGAGAACGCTGTTTTGAGTGGGGACAGCGAACATACTTAATGGGCGTTCTGAATGTCACGCCTGATAGTTTTAGTGATGGTGGCAAATTCAATACAACCACTACTGCTTTAGCACAGGCGCAAGCAATGGTAGCAGGTGGTGCTGATATTATCGATGTCGGTGGACAATCAACTCGACCAGGGGCAGAGCAAATCACTCTTGCAGAAGAACTTGAGCGAGTCTTGTCAGTGGTACAAGTTCTACGAAAAGAGATATCAGTACCGATTTCTATAGATACAACAAGGGCAGCAGTTGCCAAGGCTGCTGTGGAAGTCGGTGCGGACATAGTTAATGACATTTCCGGCGGTAGGTTTGACCCAGAAATGTTGTCCACTGTGGCAAAAATAGGTGTGCCAATTATATTGATGCATATGAGGGGAAACCCACAGACAATGGCACAATTCGCAGATTATCAGAATTTGATACAGGAAATTTATAGTTTTTTGGCAAAACAAATTGCGGCAGCCACTGCTGCGGGTATTGATCAAGGAAAAATAATTATTGATCCAGGTATTGGCTTTGCTAAGAACTATGAGCAAAACTTAGAAATTTTTCGCCGCTTATCCCAATTGCGTCAACTGAACTGCCCGATTTTAGTAGGACCATCACGTAAAAGTTTTATTGGTCGGATTTTAAATCAACCAGACCCGAAAGCCCGAGTCTGGGGAACAGCGGCGGCGTGTTGTGCTGCTATCTTTAATGGCGCTGATATCCTCCGAGTTCACGATGTTAAAGAAATGTGCGATGTATCCTTGGTTGCTGATGCAATCTTCCGACAATCTTCGCCTGTCCTGCCAAACTAGGTAGAACCATTTTCACTACTCTTGCCAGCTTCTGAAGATACTGACTCGGAAATCAAATCCATCATGTCACTACCTTTGCCTGGATCTACAAAGACAACTTTGGCATTTGGGCTTTCACCAAGTTTGTAACTGGCATTGATGTAATCTTGAGCCACAAGATACCGCAGAATGTCCTTACTTTCAGGATTGGTACGCAAAGCGTCAGAAATTATTTGCATTGAGGTTTTCGTACCTTCTGCTTTTTTAATTGCCGCTTGCCGCTGCCCTTCTGCTTCTAAAATCGCAGCGCGGCTATTAATTTCAGCTGCCCGCTGCTCTTCCATTGACCTGCGTACGCTCTCAGGCGGTGTAATACTCTGAATATCTACCCGGAGAATCTCAACTCCCCACTGTTCTGTTATCCGATTCAACTCTTCCAATAAGGCTCTGTTCATCTCCGCTCTGGATGCATTGGTTTCCTCCAAGGTGTTTTGAGCAAGGATTTCTCGAAGCGTAGTTGTAGTTAAGGTTGCTAACCCCTGTTGGAGATCGTCAATTTCGTAAAAGCTTTTCTCTATATTTCTGATCCGCCAGTAGACGACACCATCTACTTCTAGATAGATGTTATCTCTGGTAATCACATTCTGCGGCTTGATGTCTAAAACCTGCTCGCGTGTTGTGTCCTCCATCACAATTTGATCGAGCAAGGGAACAATGAAGTTTAGCCCTGGTCTCAGTTTCCGATGATACTGCCCCAAGCGTTCAACCAAGGCTTCATTCCCCTGATTAATAAGTTTTGCAGACCCTAATGCATATCCTATAAGGACTAAGACTATGGCAATAATCGGTTCCATGTATTCTCCTATTTAGCGTTTGGCGGCATTAACTGTAAGGACGCGGCACTACCATGTCCTATCTTCAGTCTAATGTCCAGAATGTGTAATGTTAATATCACAGGTTGCGGTACTAGGCAAGACTATTGGGAAATGTAAAGATTTACAGCTACTTGGCATTGGACATGGCTAGTGAAGTACCCATACTTAGCTTCGCTTGAAGTATGGGCTTCGCGTCTCAACCGCCGTTGCTCTGTTGGGTACATGCATTGCTGAATGTTCGTCACTAAAGACGATCCAAGTCTTACACAGCGTCTCTGCTATTGCTACCTTTATCTCCCCATGGAGAACCCGCGCAGCCGCCCGCCTCCCGCAGGCAGTGAAATTGTTTTTCCGTACATTCCTGTGTGGCTTATCTTTTACCGCCTTAGTAGTAGGGCGAACCAGTGACTGGAATCTTTCCCCCTTTCTCTCGCTAGTTACCGTGGTAAGCGTATAACCGCTACTGTGACCTTTGTTTGCAGCCGAGTGGGTGGGTTAGCAACCATCTATATAATATTATGTATGTAGATGTTGTGTAGATATTTATGAATAAAAAAGGATTGAATTTACGAATATCCGAACGACGATTAAATAAGCTTAGATTATACGCAGCTAGTAAAGAAAAGACAATGACTCAACTGGTAGAAGACTGGATTGACCGACTACCGACCCCAGAGATTGGAGACTCCTCTATCACCCCTCGCACTGAATAACCTACGGTTATTGTCGTTTAGGGGTGATTCGTCGTCTCCCGCTGTCCATCCCCACCCTGCTACGCTGAGGGTGGGGACTTCCGCGATACCGTTAAATCACCAAGGGGGTTGCGTGTGCAAGTCCTATTTTTGTAACCAAGTTTACATTGGTTTAGGGCGGACAAGATGTCCACCCCACAAGAAAATGAAACCACTATAAATCCTTTTTGGGCGTAGTGGATCTGTGTAATGAAATTTTGATATTTCAGACAGAGTGCCAATCGATTCCCATCACTGTGCTATTTCTCCACAGGCTCCAGCCACCTTTTGATACTTGGTGGTAATTCGGAAACCAGACGCAATGGTAGCTGGGGTGTAGAGAGAGATTGAGCGTAAGCTGATGTTAAAAAAGGTTGGTAAATTTTTGCTTCTGGTGTTAGTTGCTTGATAAATGCTAAACTGACTCCTTGAGTTAATTGACGTAAAGATTTGGTTTCTTCACCTTGCCGTTCTTTAACAATAGTGGTCGCTGCACTTGTTGGATATATTGGATCGCTAATACTTAAGTGAGTACCACCAATAGCAGTTAACAGGTACTTCTCACCCCGCAGTTGGGTAAAAGGTTCTATCTGATGCTTCAGCGCTGGAGTCAAGGCGTCTTCAGTTCCACTTAAGATTAAGACTGGCTTGCTGACTTGAGTGAGACCTTTTTTGCCGAAGAGGTTTCCAACTAGCGGGTTAAGAGCGATCGCACTCTTAATTCGCTGATCTTGTAACCTCAGTTTTCTATCCCGTAAGGAAGCAGCCGAACACTGCAACCAGTCACCTGGTGCTTCGCCGATATTTAAAGAATCTTTGCAAAATTTACGCAACTCCTCTAAGTCTACCTCTCCTCCTACCAAAGCCAAAGCGGTGTAACCTCCCAAGGAGTGACCGATAACAGTGACTTTTTCGGTGTTTAACTTTGCTTGAAGTTGCCCAGGTTGAGTATTGAGTTTTGCCAGTTCATTCAGTATAAAGCTGACATCTTTTGGTCGATCAATAAATTCAGTTGCTCTTAGCAGCTGTGCCAAATTCTGTGTATCTGAGGCTCTATTGACAGCGTTGGCGTTGCTACCAGGATGTTCAACAGCAGCAACACTCAAGCCATAAGAAGCTAAATGACGCGCCAAATAGCTCAAAAATCTTCGGTTTCCTCCCAAGCCGTGGGAAAGGACAACCAGTGGGTTTTCGGCGTTTCCCTGACTCGAATAAATGTCTACAGGAATCGTACGGTTACGCTGTCGATCATTCAAGATGATTGTCTGCTGCTGTACTGCTTCAGGACCCAGCGCTGCTGGATCGAATGCTGCTTTGAAGGGTATGCTACTTTTAGCAGACAAGTCTCGTTCTAGTAACAGACCAAAAGCTTGACTTTGTAAGTTATTTGGGTTAAATTCAACTGCCAAACCGATAGCTTTCGTGGCGTCTACGGTAATATTCTCTCCTGGGTAGGCTCGTAAAAAACTTAGTGCGTTAAAACCGTTTGCCTGGCGGAGTGTGAAATTCAGGGTTGCCTTGATACTTTCTGCTGTACTGCCTGGTATAACTCCACCTATAGATGATATAAACTCTCTACCTCCTGGCGATCGCATCAGATCGTCAACAAATTTGTCCGCAAAAGCAGGATCGACCTCCAAGCGTTTCGTCAGAAATCCTCTAACTTCAGGCGTGAGCATCGATGACAAAACTTCTAGCCCGGATGGTAGTCTCCCGGTTTTGGCAAACTTTTCTAAATCTGCGATCTCTACCGACTGCTGAAATGGACCAAGGCGGATGGTTACTGTTTCGGCTGCAAGAGTAGAGGGTATTCCGACACCCCACCCCAAAGCAAGCGTCAAAACAGAGAGTAATCTTTGTCGCCAGGATGCTTTACGCGAATCTTTGCCAAGCTGAAACTGCATATAACTTATGAGTCATTAGTCACGCTTTCATTAGTAGCGCAAAATTTATGACTTTCCTAATCGCAATACAGTTTCCTGGAAGTTTGGGGACGCAAAGGGCTTGACAAGCGTCCCCAAATTGTAATTGGCTTTTAAAAGCCGATTCCGAAAAATCTGATAATACTCAAGATAGTACCTAGAGGTCCTCCTACAGTGTTGATGGTATCAGAAGTCTTAGCTAGACCATTCCGGCTGATTAACACAACATCATTATTGCGAAGTATGGGATTGGTTTGCTCGTTAATTCCTGCTGTTAAATCCACTTTTACTAGACGTTTGGTAACAGAACCATCAGGATTGAGCCGAACCAAATCGACATTAGCCCTGGTAGCTCTCGCATCGTTAAATCCACCAGCGGCAAGTACTGCTTGGTTTAAGGAGCTATTCGGCTGAATATCTAGTGGTCCTGGTCTTTTCACTTCGCCAACCACGTTGACTTGAATGCGTGAGGGAGATAAAGTTGTTGTCGCTAATTGAGTCGCTTCTGATCGGTTGATTTCCGTTGCAGTTGGAAACACAACCGTATCTCCGTCCTGCACAATCAGGTCTTGATTTATATCACCACTTTCCAAAAGTTTCCACAGGTCAATTTTTATATTTTGTTCTCCACCTGTTCTTGTCGGGCGGCGGATCACGACATTCCGAATATCCGCTTGTGGCGTTAGGCCTCCAGCTAATTGCAGCGCCCGTGTTACAGTGGGCAGACCAGATATAGTAGGCGCACCTGTTGTGGTGCCTGACCCTTCTGCGGCACCTTGGGTGATAAGATAGGTTCCCTGACGGACAACTTCACCAATGACTGCTACTGTACGTGGTGTGGTGGGGTTCGCGGCAAAGGTGGTTGCGGATAAATTTCGTGCCTCTGCCAAGTCTAAGTTGGTTGCCATTGGCACATAGATGGTGTCTCCATCTCGCAAAGTAATATCCTGTGGTAATGTGCCTGTCCGTAAGAATTCCTTCAAATTTAGGGTGAGGAGTTGCTCTGGACCGCGTCCTAGCTTACGCCGTAATTCTACTCTTGTGAGATCCGCACTCGCTGTCACTCCCTGAGCTGTCGTCAATGCAGCTAATACAGTGGGGTACTGCACCCCAGGATTATCACCCGCGCCTCCTTGTAAGCTGAGACTGTACCCTCCTGGACGTGTCACCTCTCCGGCAACATTAATATTGATAGGACGGGATGATACAAGATTGACTGATATAATAGGACGCTTGAGATAACGAGAGTATCTCTGAGCAATTAAGTCAGCTGATTGTTCTGTTGTTAGCCCTAACAGGGATACAGTGCCAATTAGAGGTAGGTTTATCCCTCCACCCGGCGGAATTTGGTACTCGCCTGAATACTCTGGAACCTCAAATACACTGATTCTGATGCGATCGCCGCCTGCTAATGTATAGTTTGTATCTACCCTACCCGTTGCGGTTGGTACGGTTTGTCTCTGAGTATACTTTGTATCTTTCTGTACCGTTGATGGTGCGGTTTGTCTTTGTGTATTTGTTGTTGCGGCTGGTACGGCTTGGCTTTGAGAAGTTGTTTTTCTTTGCGTCGTTGTTGGTACGGCTTGTCTTTGAGGATTTGTTTTTATTTGCGTCGTTATTGGTACGGCTTGATTCTGAGCTAAGCTAACAGACGGAAACGCTATATGAACAACAGTTAACAGTACCACACCCCCGAATGGTTTACTGATAAATTTTAACCTTGCATTATCCATATTTACCTGAGACTACTATTTAGTAAAGTACTTTCTAAACATTTTTAGCTTGACTCTTCTTACCTATTCAAGTTCCTCACAATCATCTCTTCTTAAAGAATCTTCTTTTTCAGGAGCATAATTGTTTATTGTCTTTGAACTTTTAGTAAAGTTCATTTAAAGTTGAATATTTATCATACCTACTCTTTAAAATATTGTGGTTGTCATTACAGTTTATATGATTGATTTTGCACTTCCCTATTAGTATAAACAAAAATATTCCTCTTTAGCAAATATTACGGGTAAGAAAAGTAGGATTTGTAAGTAATATTTGGTGGCATCTAAGCCGCATGAAACTAGAATAAAAATATTACTAGAAACAGACAAACCTTTGAATTTACCTATTTATTTCTGCGTTATTCGTTGTGTCTAATAGTTATACAAAGAGTATCTGACTGAGGATGGTGAGGAAAAAAGGTTAGCAGAATCCCCGTCAAACTATCCAGGAGAGTTGTTATGCCTTTGGATTTCTTGGACAAAAAACTCCTCCAAAGAAGGACGAGACAAATTCATGGCAATGAGTTGCCCTCCCATCAAGCGAAGACTGGCAAGAAAATCATAAGCATCGCCTTGCACTTCACCTAGCCAAGAACCATTAGGCTGATACTCTAGATTAGGAACCCATTTCTTGAGAATTTCCCAATCACCACCTTGACCTTTGACATGATATACGTTACTTGTTCCTAATAGTTCATCAAGTAAACCAGAGGAAATTAATTCTCCTTGAGCAAGGATAGCGATGCGATCGCAAAGTTGCTCAACTTCACTGAGAATATGGCTGTTGAAAAAAACCGTCTTACCTGCGGCTTTTAGCGCCAGGATAATTTCGCGCATTTGGTAACGTCCCACAGGATCAAGACCCGACATCGGTTCATCAAGAAACACCAGTTCTGGGTCATTAATGAGTGTCTGTGCCATACCAACACGCTGTAGCATTCCTTTAGAATAGCGACGAAGCAGCTTTTTGCGGGCGTCTTTTTGCGATAACCCCACCAATTCCAACAGTTGAGGAATGCGTTGACGTTGCACTTTTTTAGGAATTTGAAACAGCCCAGCGGCAAGCTGTAAAAATTCCCAAGCAGTGAGGTAGTCATACAAATAAGGATTTTCGCTTAAGTAGCCGATGCGTTCTTTAACACTGCGATCGCCCAATGGTCTACCCAAAAGCAATCCTCGTCCTGACGTTGGGCGAATAATCCCCAGCAACAATTTCAACAGCGTCGTTTTTCCAGCACCATTCGATCCGAGTAACCCAAAAGTTTCTCCCTTATAAACTTTCAAAGAACAGCTTTTAAGGGATACGACTTTTTGATTCAAAAAAAAGCCAGTACGATAGACTTTTCGCAACTCAGAAGTTAGGACAACAGGCGGAATGCCTGTGGTATTTAATTGAGAGTCGGGAGCGTCTGCAACAGACATCATGTTGTGCTTAGGGCTACACCAAAAATACGATGTAATGATAAATTACCCAGTTGACTGACAATAATAACACCTTATTGACTAATATCCTCTCAGTAGGGGATGAGGGAGATAAGGAAGATGAGATAAGGAGGTATTTTCTCCCTTGTCTTCCCTGTCTTCTCCTGGTTGTTCACAGCATCCCTTTAGAACTAGGAATCATACCTGCACGACGCTTATCGATTTCTACTGCCATCCGCATTGCTCTGGCAAATGCCTTAAACGTTGCTTCAATAATGTGATGGGAATTCATGCCATCCAATTGGCGAATGTGCAGTGTCATTTGGGTGTGGTTCACTAAAGCGACAAAGAATTCGCGTACTAACTGGGTGTCATAAGTTCCCACCCGCTGAGTGGGAATTTGCAAGCCATAGCTAAGGTGGGGGCGTCCAGAAAAATCTAACGCCACCTGAATGAGTGCTTCATCAAGAGGTGCAAAGAAATGACCAAAGCGGACAATACCTTTCTTATCGCCAAGTGCCTTGCTAATAGCTTGACCCAAGGTAATACCTACATCTTCGTTGGTATGGTGGTCATCAATGTGCAAATCTCCCGTCGCCTTGATCTCCAAATCAAATAGCCCGTGGGAGGTGATTTGATGCAGCATATGATCTAAAAAGGGAATGCCGGTTGCTGCATTGCAAACACCTGTACCATCGAGGTTAACTCTGACATACACATCTGTTTCGCTTGTCGTGCGGCTAATTTCGGCAATACGAGCGCCATTGGGAGGCGCTTCGTTGTGTGAGGGGAGAATTTGGCGTAGGACGGAGTCCTTGGCGGAGGCATCGCTTATTTGCATACAGAACCTAGCTTATGCTTACTATAGACTAATGGGTCAGAGCCATTTGCTAACAGCTAATCGCTAATGGTAAATAGACAAATAGTGATTATGAGTTAACAAATAGCAATACTAACTTTACATTCCCATGATTTCATATCCTGCATCCACGTACAGGACTTGCCCTGTGATTCCACTTGCCAAGTCACTACATAGGAAAGTCGCCGCATTGCCCACTTCTTGCTGAGTGACGGTGCGTCTTAGAGGAGCAATCTGCTCCACATGATGAATCATATCCAAAATGCCTCCTACAGCACTAGAGGCTAAAGTCCGAATCGGACCGGCAGAGATGGCATTCACTCTGATATTTTGCGGACCCATCTCAGCTGCTAAGTATCGCACGCTCGCTTCCAACCCTGCTTTGGCAACTCCCATCACATTATAGTTGGGAATTGCCCGCACACCTCCTAGGTAGGTGAGAGTGACGATACTTCCTCCCTGTGTCATCAAAGGTTTAGCATATCCGGCGAGTTGCACTAGGGAGTAGGTACTGACCTCTAAAGCTAGATTGAAGCCAGAACGGGAGGTTTGGCTAAAATCTCCACTTAGATCATCTTTGTTGGCATAGGCAAGGCAATGGATAAGAATATCTAAAGACCCCCATTTAGCGCTAATCGTATCGAAGGTAGATTTAATCTCCTCGTCGTTCTGGACATTACAAGGAAGAAACAAACTAGGGTTTAGCGGTTCTACCAGTTCTGCGACTTTTTTCTCCATTTTGCCTTTCTCATCGCTCAAATATGTAATGCCTAGGTTAGCTCCTGCTTTGTGTAGTTGTTGGGCTATCCCCCAGGCGATCGAGCGGTTGTTTGCGATTCCCGTTACTAAGGCATTTTTTCCGGTGAGATCCAGCATAGAAATTCTTAATGTGAACATTCATGCTTGAGCATACTAGAATCTGACACCAATTTGTCTTTGTTTTGGGTACTATTTGCAAACATGATTTTTCAGTAAACTTTTGATACAACACAATTCACACTTAATTTTTAAGACATGGTCAACATATAGCGGTTATTAATGATTGTTGAGTAAGCGGTAGCTGGTTGAAAGTAGGTAGTAGATAGTAGGTATTAGGTAGTCAATAGGATTTTTCTCCTTATCTGCCAGATACCACTATCAAGAACCTTTTCATACCTTCAATAGAATTACTATGTCTATTTTTTTTACTTCATAAAACTTTTGGAAATAAGTTTTGTAATTAACTCTTAAAAAGGACTAGATCTAAAGACTAAAAATTATGTATTATGATGAACAAATAACTGTAAGGCAAAGATGATAAGTATAGGAAAGTACAAAAACGTTGACAATGTGTGATTGATTTTTCAGGTGTATTCTTAGGGAATCGGTTTTAGTTTTTCCGGCATTGGGTAGGGGAAGGGAGATGATAGTGACACAAGATAAAGCCCTAGCAAATGTTTTTCGTCAGATGGCAACCGGAGCGTTTCCGCCGGTTGTGGAAACATTTGAACGCAATAAAACCATCTTTTTCCCCGGCGATCCTGCCGAACGAGTGTATTTTCTATTAAAAGGTGCCGTTAAACTCTCCAGGGTGTATGAAGCAGGAGAAGAAATAACCGTAGCACTGCTGCGGGAAAATAGTGTTTTCGGCGTCTTGTCCTTGCTGACAGGAAACAAGTCAGATAGGTTTTACCATGCGGTTGCTTTTACATCTGTAGAATTGCTGTCAGCACCAATTGAACAGGTGGAACAAGCGCTAAAGGAAAACCCAGAATTGTCGATGTTAATGCTGCGAGGACTATCTTCGCGGATTTTACAGACAGAGATGATGATAGAAACACTCGCTCACAGAGATATGGGTTCTAGATTGGTGAGTTTTTTGTTAATTCTTTGTCGTGATTTTGGAGTTCCTTGTGCAGATGGAATCACAGTTGATCTGAAGCTATCTCATCAAGCGATCGCTGAAGCAATTGGTTCAACCCGCGTTACCGTCACTAGGTTACTAGGTGACTTGCGCGAGAAAAAGATGATTTCCATACACAAGAAAAAGATTACTGTTCATAAGCCTGTTACCTTAAGTCGGCAATTCACCTAAAAAAGTTTTGAGTTCGCAGTCCTGAGTTATGAGTAAGATCAAAAAGTCAGAAAAAATGACTCAAAACTTAGGGCTCAAGACTCAGAGCTTTCTTGGATTGGAATAAGGATAGGTGAAAATTGAGTGATCTCAATGCTTGCCATTTTCCCAATTCCCCACAGATAATGACTGGAAGTAGTAGGCTGTATCTGGAAGGATTTCGTCGGTAGCTGAAGATGACCACCGGGTACATCCTAATTTTGGCAATTTTAATTGTGGGAGGCGTGATTGCCACCGTAGGCGATCGCATTGGCACAAGAGTTGGCAAAGCGCGGCTCTCACTGTTCAAGCTGCGTCCCAAAAACACCGCAGTATTGGTAACGATTTTGACAGGAACTTTGATTTCAGCATCTACCCTTGCAATTTTATTTACAGCCGACGACGGTTTGCGCAAAGGAGTTTTTGAACTCGAGGACATTCAAAAAGACCTCAGACGCAGGCGCGAACAACTGGAAACAACAGCAAAACAGTTAGGAGAAACCAGAAAAGAGCTAGATCAAGCCCGAAAAGAACAAAAAGCTCAAGAAGAACGCTTGCAGCAGACGAATCAGTCCTTGCAGGAAGCAAACGCCAAACAACAAGCAACGCAAGCTCAACTGAACCGTACCATAAGCCAACAAGCTCAGACTCAAACTCAACTTCAACGCACACAAAACCAGCTAAGTGTTGCAGTCAGTCGCTATAGACAAGCCATAGGGGAACTTCAAAACGTTGCTGACGAGAAAAAAAAGCTGTTGGTGGAAATAGAACAAAGAAAAGTAGAACGCCAACGACTTTATGCGGAAGCGAAAAAAGCAATTGAGCAAGCCAAAACAGCCATTGCAAAACGCGATCGCGAACTAGCCAACCGACAGCAAGCTATTGAAGAACGTGATAAAAAAATCACCGCACTGGATCAACTCATTCAAAAACGCAATGCAGAAATTGCAGCCCGAGAACAAGTGATTGCTCAACGGGAATCTCGCCTCCAAGAATTAGAAAGACAACAATACTCTCTGGAACAGGAAGTGGCAAGGCTGGAAAAATACTACCAGTCTTACCGTGACCTGCGTTTAGGAAAACTAGCACTATTTCGTGGTCAAGTTCTTGCCGGAGGCGTTGTTCGTGTCTCGCAGCCTGTTGCAGCACGTCAGGCAATCATTCAACTTTTACAAGAAGCTAACCGAAACGCTAGCATCGAATTAACTGAGCCTGGGACGAATCCGACAAATTCGCAGCCGCTCCAAGTGACACAAGAGCAAGTAGAGCAATTGAGCAAGCAGATTAATGATGGTCGAGAATACGTAGTGCGAATTTTTTCTGCAGGCAATTATGTCAAAGGAGAGAAGCAGATTGGATTTTTTGCTGATGCAGCGCGCAATCAAGTCGTTTTTACCGGAGGTGAGGTCATAGCAACCACGAGCGCAGATCCCAACACCATGACATCCTATCAACTACGGCAACGGCTGGAACAGCTCATTTCTGCTTCGCAATTTCGTGCCCGTAACGCTGGGATTTTAGAAAGTATTCAAATTGATGGGACTTTCATTCGCTTTATCGCCCAGTTGAGACAGTACAACCAGCCAATAGATATCAAGGCTATTGCCGCTGAGGACACATATACAGCCGGACCATTGAAAGTTAAACTAGTGGCAATCCAAAACGGACAGATTATTTTTAGCACTTAAAAAAACTAAGGATAAATGAAAAATGCCTAAGTACCAATGTTATCCAGCTATGTTGCTAATTGTTAATTTTTAATAATTTATAGTCAAAAGTTTATAGTCCAAAAGCTATTGACTTTTGACTTTTGACTTTTAACTTTTTATTATGACTTTGCGTGAATTCTTGCCAACTCAACCAGCTATCTTGGGCTTCGATCCAGGTCGTGATAAGTGTGGTTTAGCTGTGATGGGACTGGATAGGCAACTGTACCATCACCAAGTCGTATCGGCAAGTGAGGCGATCGCCGCTATTGTGTCGCTGCGTCAAAAATTTCCCATTTCCTTACTGGTGATGGGTGACCAAACCACGGCAAAACGCTGGAAACAGCAACTGTATGATCAATTAGCAGATCCGCTGAACGTTATTTTAGTGGATGAGCGCTACACTAGCTTAGAGGCACGCGATCGCTACTGGCAAATGTATCCTCCCAAAGGATTCGCCAAGCTTATACCACAGGGCTTTCGGCAACCACCACGACCAATAGATGACATTGTAGCCATCCTGTTAATTGAAAGATACCTCAATCGTTTAACTGAATCAGTACTTAGGAATCAAGAGTGAAGAAACAACAGGGAAAAGTGAAGAAAGAAGACTGAAGAAATCATTCTGTCTTGTGTGTTGTGTCTTCTATCTTCTTTCTTACAGTTGTGCTCGAATAGTAAAAGCGTAGTCTCCTCCCGGTTCAAGCAGGTAGTCTCGTTGCTCCAAAAAGCGACCGAGAGGTTCTTTGATTAAAGCTCGCCCTTGAGAAGGCTTGACAGACAGTTCTCCCCGGCGGAAATGCCATTGGAACTGCCATTCAAAGTCACCTGCTCTGACTTCACCTTCAAGAAAGCCCTGTTGCCAGGATTGACGGGTAATCCTCACATGGGCGGTAGTTTCTGGTAAACGTTTAGCACTCACAATGCTGTGTGTCAAGTTTAAAATGAAAGCTAACTTTTTATAGCTTTACATTTCCTCAAAATACCTCAAATACACCAATGGGAGTATTTGGATATTTGTGCTATTAAGCCTAGATGGAATGTAAAGCTATAATTGGCGTGACTCTCAGGCTTAAGCTATGTACACTAGTCCCAGACGAGTGAACTCAAAGGCTACACGGACAAAGGCGTGACTAGCAAGCTTGGGGTTGCGAAAAATTCTAGCGCTTTTCCCTAATAAACATGAATTCATCGGCGTTTTTGATAGGTGTTTGTCCGGTTGTTAATTACTGAAAGGATCGGCATTCTTGGAGTAGCAGTTTTGTTACCAAGGTTCTTACGGAGATACTAGCTATGACTCAGCCGAACAAGCAACTCCAACAAGATGAGTTACATCACATCTTTGTAGCTTATCAGACAGCCAGCCTAGGTGGAACCCAAAAAGTTACATTGAGATCGGGAAAAAGTTATGAAGTAAAGATTCCAGCCAACAGTGTCGAAAGCGCTAAATTATGCTTAAAAACATGTGGCTTACAAGGAAATGATGTTGTCCTTGTTCTACATACTTTATTTGATAAGACTTTAGATATAGAAAAATTAATAGACTACTTGATAACCAGTGTAGATATTAAGCCAGAGAGCAAAAAAAGATGTAAAAAGGTGTATCAGATCATTCAAAATGCTAAATACATTGAGGATTTAGCATCTTTAGATTTGTTAGATTTTATGGTTTCTTCTTCTAAGATCGATTCATCAGTTTGTCAGCGGTACAACATTGCCAGTCAAAGTTCTCGATTGATAAAAATTGAGCAGTGTATTGAAGATGCCTTAGCAGCATCTAACCTTGATGAGACTGAGCAGCAATCAATTAGAGGAACATACCAGTGCATCAGAGCAGGAGAAGGAATAACTGATTTTGGTGTTCTAAATAAGCTTGACTTTATCATTCAAAATTCTTCACTTCCTGATACGCTCAAACAACTCTACTTTCAGTACAGTGTCACATCTAGGGCAATTACTGCTGATTTATTTATTGTCAATCTGATTAATAATTGTTTGACTATTAGTAGTAGTATATATAAATCGGAATTACTTGCTGCATACACTACACTTAGAGATGGCAAGCAAGTTTATGATAAAGCAACCTTGAAATCATTAGATTCGCTAATCTTGAATTCTGATATTCCAGATGATTGCAAGGTAATTTACAAGCTGCTGCGTGAGCCAGTAACTAATCAGAAGGGAAAGCCTGCGGGGGACAATGATACTATTGCCGCTGTAAAGAAAGTTGCTGAGTCAGTGAAAAAAGCATCTGGGTTTGTCCCGAGTGCTACCAAAGTTGCAACAACTATAGGAGCGAAAGCAGGAACAGGAGCAGCATTTGGTACTTTCTTTGGAGGCGCAGCAACTAATGCTACCTTAGCTTGCTTGGGGGGTGGTTCTGTAGCTGCGGGTGGCTTAGGAATGTTAGGAGGATTAGCAGTCGCTACGGGTGGAGCTGCTTTGATTGGTGCAGCAGCTCTGGTATCTGTTGCCTCTGTTGCTCAAATGGACTCTCAGGATAAAAAGAACTTAGGAATTGCAGCCGGAGTAGGAATGGCAACGAGTGCAGCAGCTGTTGGCACAGCTTGGGCGGCGCTCAGTGCTTTTGGTGTAGCTAGTACAGGTACTGCTATTAGTACATTATCAGGAGCCGCAGCCTACAGTGCTACTATGGCAGCCCTTGGTGGGGTTGGTGTAATGACTGCAGGGGCTGCCCTTGTAACATTTGGTGTAGGTTTTACAGCTTGGAAGTTTCTCCAAGGAAATAAGAATGACCCGAAACAGATCTTGAAGCAGTTAGAGGCTAAACTGTATTCCTAATCTCAATAGTCAATTCATTTTCTGGTGGCAAGATGCCGGGCGAGACGAGTTCACTCGTACGGCGAGGGCGTTCATACTTAAGGAGAAATTCTAAAGCCCGCGCAAGCGGGCTTGATCCATGTAGCCACAAGTTCACTCGTGCGGCTGTCTAGATTTTGGATTTGCAATCTAGCCGCAAGTTCACTCGTGCGGCTATCTAGATTTTAGATTTGCGATTCATCCACAATCGGTAAATCTAAATCCTGATTTAGAGATTACCGATTCACAGCCGCAGCTTCTCGCGCTGCCGCCGCCTGTTCTGGATGAATACCTAGGCGGGTGAGATTAATCCTGCCTTTGTTGTCAATTTCCCGCACTTTGACAATCACTTCATCACCAACTGCGACTTCATCCTCAACTTTGCCAACACGATAGTCAGCAAGTTGCGAAATGTGGATCATCCCTTCTTTGCCAGGTAAAAATTCCACAAACGCACCAATCGGTATGATTCGCGTCACCCGACCTACGTAGACATCACCTTCGTTGAGCTTTCGTGTCATGCCTTGGATGATGTTACGCGCTTTCTTCGCTTTGCTTTCATCCACGGCAGAAATCGTCACCGTACCATCATCTTCGATGTCGATTTTCGCACCCGTTTCCTCAGTGATGCCCTTAATCGTCTTACCTCCAGGTCCGATAACCAGACCAATCATGTCTGAATCTATCTTGATGGTCAACAGACGTGGAGCATAAGGTGACATTTCCTCGCGCGGTTCAGCAATTGTCTGGAGCATTTTCTCCAGAATGTGCAACCGTGCTTCTTTAGCTTGGTGGACGGCTTGGGAGATAATATCCAAAGGCAAACCTGAAATTTTCATATCCATTTGCAGGGCGGTAATTCCTTTATCCGTCCCGGCTACTTTGAAGTCCATGTCACCCAAAAAGTCCTCGATCCCCTGAATGTCAGTTAGGACTCGGACTTCGTCGCCTTCCTTAATCAAACCCATTGCGGCACCGCTGACAGGTTTGGAAATCGGTACGCCTGCATCCATCAACGCCAGCGTGGAAGCGCACACCGAACCCATTGAGGTAGAACCATTGGAAGAAAGAACTTCTGATACCACCCGAATAACGTAGGGAAACTGTTCTCTTGTCGGTAGCACAGGCAATAAAGCTCTTTCTGCAAGCGCCCCGTGACCGATTTCCCGTCGTCCTGGCGCACGTAGGGGTTTGGTTTCCCCGACGGAGAACGGTGGGAAGTTGTAATGATGCATGTAGCGCTTGTGTTGATCCTGTTGCAAGTCATCATTTAATGTTTGGGCATCTCCCGGTGTGCCGAGAGTACAAGCGGTTAGCACCTGAGTCAGTCCCCGGTTAAATAAACCACTGCCGTGGACTCGCTTGGGTACGACGCTCACTTGAGAAGATACGGGACGTACTTCATCAAGTTTGCGACCGTCAACGCGAACGTTATCTTCGATGATTTGACGGCGCATGAACTTTTTGGTAAGTTCTTTGAAGGTATTACCAACAGCCTTACTGTTTGCAGATGCGGCAACGCGAACGGTGTCTTCTTCTGGAAGTTCGGCGATCGCTGTTTGAATTGACTCCTTTATGGCATCTAAAGCTGTATCTCGTGCTGTTTTGTCCAGATCAAATTGCGACAGAATTTTCTTAATTCCCTCGGCAGCGCGATCGCGGATATAATTTTCCAGCGTCGAGTCTACCTCTGGTGGCTCCTGCACGACAATTTCCAGACCCATTTCTACGAGCAAATCTTGCTGCGCCTTAATTAAGTCCTGTACAGCTTCGTAGCCAAAATCAATCGCTTCGATAATGTCTCTTTCTGACAGTTGATTGGCTCCTGCTTCCACCATGATCACACCTTCTGGTGAACCAGCAACTATCAGATCCAAGTCTCCTGCTTCAATTTCTGCATAGGTAGGGTTAATGATAAAATCATCTCCCACTAAACCCACACGCACTGCCGCCATTGGTCCATTAAATGGTATCTTAGCAATCAAAGTGGCGATCGAAGCACCAGTCACTGCTAGCACATCAGGTGGCACCAATTCATCCATCGACAACGTCAAGGCAATGACTTGCAAGTCATCTCGCAACCACGACGGGAACAAAGGACGCAGGGGACGGTCTATGAGACGGCTGGTAAGAATTGCTCTTTCTGGCGGACGACCTTCCCGCCGCATGATCCCTCCGGGAATTCTACCTGCCGCATACAGTCTTTCTTCGTAATCTACTGTTAAGGGAAGAAAATCAATGCCTTCTCTGGCATCTGAACGCGTAGCCGTCACTAAAACTGCTGTGTCCCCAGATTCGATCAACACTGAGCCACCAGCCTGGGGAGCTAGATGACCAACTTTCAGTCGAATATCCCGTCCGTCAAAGGATATTGACTTCTCAAATTCTCCCATTCAGTTTTTTTTCCTTCTATGCACGCTATTCTCTCTCTGTGGCAATCCTAACATTTATGCTCTATGGCTGACGTCAGTTCCATACAAAGATAAACAACTAAAACTTACGCACCTAAGTCTACCCTCTTGAGGCAGGTATAAGAGGGCAAGCGAGTAAGGGGCTAGGGAAAATTTATTTTCCTACAGGCGTACCGGGCGCGGTAGCCTTATTCCTCATAGCTCTAGATTGTTTCTCAAAAACATCGCCAATGCCCAGGAATTCCTTAATTCCTTGCCTACGCAGTCTAGGTTGTACAATGAAACCAGCGTTGCAAATATGCCTACACTAACCTGGTATGTAAAGACACGTTTGCAAAGCTCTACTCTAATGAGAAGACGTCCAAACAGCGTCTCCTAACGAGCGAGCAACTTTCGCGTCTCTACAACTAAAATCCAAGATTTTTTGGCTTGTGTATTGCACTTCATCAGCTTTACTAATATTTATTCAGTTTTTTCTAAATGTTATCTATATGAAAGACTTGTCTATAAATATCTATAAATAATTTTAAAGAATACAAAATATACCAAAACAAGTAATTTGCGATATTAAAAGAAAAGCGTTGCTAAATTTAGGTATGAAAAAAATCAGTGCAAAAATCTAAAAAATACAATCTTTGCGACGCCAGTCGCCTACAGAGGGAAACCGTTCGGAGTTCGGCGAAGGCTCACTCGAGCCGCTGAGCGCTCACGGCGAAGCCCTGCAAAGAGCGCTGGCTCGTCTTTACGCGACACAAAATTTCTACTCGCGGAGCAGCAACGCAAAAAAAGAATTATAGACCTTAACTTTGCGAAAATCTGAGTTGTTATCAAATGGCAATTTTACATGGTAGTTGGTTAATACAAAATCAGGGTAGTTGTTTATTTATTTGGGGGGAGACTTGGCGAACTCTTGGGACAAATTCTAGTAAGGCTGCATCACATATACCGCCACATCCATTGGCGATGACACCATTAGAATTAGTCGAATGGCTGGATTCGCGTAACATTTCAATCGCTAGAAGCCTGCAAAAACAAGATGTAGAGACGTTGCATACAACTTCTTTACGAAATCGCAAAACACGTAAAGCTGCCAGTGCTGGTGAAGTAAGTTTGCCAACGCACTCCCAAATCATTGCCTTACCAACTCATATTTTAGAGAATACTTATGAGGAAGCAGCATCAATATTCCCAGCACATTCTGCCGCATTAGGTTTAGAAGAAGAAACTCCACAGTACTTGCAACCGTGGCTGATTGAAGGTTTTTGTCTCAACCCTGAAGAGGCAATAAAATTTCTCACTTCCCTACCACTAAATGTCACCAACGGGGAAAATACCTTTTTGGGGGGAGATTTACGCTTTTGGGTGCAGGTTGCCCGCTGGAGTTTAGATTTAATTTCGCGTTGTAAGTTTTTGCCTATCGTTCAACGGCAACCAGATAATTCCGTCGTCGCGAAATGGCAAGCACTTCTAGACAGCGCCCAAGACGGAACTCGCCTGGAAAAATTTTCCCAATTGATGCCACTGACTTGTCGGACTTACCAAGGAGGTGGGCGAGATGAGGGAGATAAGGAAGCAACATCCTCCTCATACCCTCATGTAAACCTCCCGCCCGAACCCCAAGAATTGCTGCTGGGATTTCTTCACAGTACGATAGATGCCCAAGTACGAGTGATGGTGGGTTCCCAAACTTTGGTAGAACCCAGAGTGATGGCGTCTCTACCGTCTGCAGTGCGAGAGTGGTTACATTCTTTGACGGCTGCGTCAAACACAGTCAGCACCGATGCGTTTGAGATGGAACGACTGGAGGCGGCGCTGAAAGCTTGGACTATGCCCTTGCAATACCAAATGGGAGCGAAAAACCAGTTTCGTACCTGTTTTGTGCTGCGTTCTCCACAGTCAGGCGAGACAGATTGGACTTTGGCTTATTTCCTCCAAGCGGCTGATGACCCAAATTTTCTAGTGGGTGCAACAACGATTTGGAACCATCCTCTGGAAAAATTGGTTTATCAAAATCGCACAATTGAACAACCGCAAGAGACATTTTTGCGGGGTTTGGGATTGGCTTCGCGATTGTATCCACCAATTCAACTCAGCTTAGAAAGCCAATATCCTGAATTTTGCCGCCTCAACCCAGTTCAGGCTTACGAGTTTATCAAGTCTGTAGTGTGGCGGTTTGAAGATAGCGGTTTAGGCGTCGTTTTGCCTCCCAGTTTGTCGAACCGTGAAGGATGGGCGAACCGTTTAGGTTTAAAAGTCACAGCTCAAACGCAGAAGAAAAAGCTAGAACGCTTGGGTTTGCAGAGTCTGTTGAATTTCAAGTGGGAATTAGCAATTGGTGGGCAGACTCTTTCCAAGGCAGAATTTGATAAGCTGGTGGCACTCAATAGCCCATTGGTAGAAATTAACAACGAGTGGGTGGAATTGCGACCCCAAGACATCAAGACAGCGCAAGCATTTTTTGCTTCTCGTAAAGACCAAATGGCGCTGTCTTTGGAAGATGCTTTACGCATCAGTACAGGGGACACCCAGACGATTGAAAAATTACCCGTGGTCAGCTTTGAGGCGTCTGGGGCATTGCAAGAGTTAGTCACGACGTTGACGAACAACAAAGCCGTCGAACCTCTGCCTACACCCGCCAGTTTCCAAGGACAGTTACGACCTTATCAAGAACGCGGGGTAGCTTGGCTTGCCTTCTTAGAACGTTGGGGTTTGGGCGCTTGTCTGGCGGATGATATGGGACTCGGTAAATGCACGGCTAAAGATACACTTATATACGTAAATGGAGAACTACGCACAGCAGAAGAAATTTGGCAGACCTATGCTGGAGAAACAAAGTTTGATGGCGAGGGATTTTGGGCTGACCCCACTGAGCAATTACTGGTAAATTCTATAGATGAGAAAACTGGCAAGATAATACAAACTTCTGTCCGGCAGCTTTATCGGCAGCAAGTTTGCGAAAAATTGCGAAAGGTCACGCTGCAAGATGGTAGCAGTGTTACCATCACCCGTCGTCACAAACTGCTGACGAGTAAAGGATGGACAAATGAATTAGGGGTGGGTGATTACGTTTGCGTACCAGCAAAAATGTTCTGGAACGGGCAACCCCAAGATCCTGATTTGGTTAAGTTTCTTGCTTGGCAAATTGCCGAAGGTCATGAACGGCTTGATTGGGGAAAACTGACAGTATCACAGAAAGATACCAGAGTGTTAGAAGATTTACTCCAAATTTTGCAACGCATTGGCAAGCGCTATGACTTAAAGATTAACAGCCCTAGTATCTGCACCTTTCCTAGCAGAGTTCCATGCCTAAGAGTTAACAGCCAAGCTTATCGGCGATTCTTAGAAACTAAGGGTTACGTTTGGGGCAAACTGTCGGCAGAAAAGTCGATTCCCCCCTTTATCATGCAGGCAGACTTGGACAGTGTGCGGATCTTTTTACAAAACTATTTCGATGCTGAGTCTGCTGTTGTTTCTAGTATGCGTAGTATCGAGATTGCGACAGCTTCACCACTGCTTATTCAGCAACTTTCTACGCTGCTGCGACGCTTCGGTATTTGGTTACGAATATCGCCCAAGCAAAAGTGCGCCACAAATGGAAGTCGTACTTTACGTACATACTATATTGGTGTCATTGGAGGAGATTCTGCGCGCAGATTTTTGCAAGAAATTGGGTATAGTATCCCAGAAAAACAGCAGAAATTAGAAGAAATTTGCCAACAAGTTAGCAACACAAATGTTGAGGGAATTCCTGCTTCTGATATTGTTGCCGAAACAGTTGCAGCAACGAGGCTGCCTTTGCGGCATTTTGGTATGCACAACACGGTTTACATTAATGGTTCACAGGAATTTTCCAAAAATAGCTTGCAGCAAGTCATAGCTGGAATGAACCGCACACTCACTGGAGAAGCGCAACAGGAGTATCAGCTACTAAAATCTTCTAAATGGACAACTCAGACACTTGAAGCTTATGCACAACTAGACGTACAACAGTTGAACTTAACGCGTCAATCTTTGCAACGTCTTCTCGACCAAGAAGTATTTTACTGCAAAATTGAAAGCATAGAGGATGTCGAGTACGAAGGTTGGGTTTATGACCTTGAAGTGAGTGAACATCATAATTTTGTCGCTAACAATATTATCTGCCATAACACCATCCAATTCATCGCCTTCCTTCTACACCTAAAAGAACAGGAAACACTGGAAAAACCAACTTTGCTTGTTTGCCCAACTTCAGTGTTAGGAAACTGGGAACGGGAAGTCAAAAAATTTGCTCCAACACTGAAGGTTTTGCAATATCACGGTGACAAACGCGCCAAAGGTAAGGCGTTTTTGGAAGCAGCAAATAAGCATGATATAGTCATCACCAGTTACTCGCTGATTCAGCGTGATATCAAGTCATTGCAAGGCGTATCTTGGCAAGTTATTGTGTTAGATGAAGCGCAAAATGTGAAAAATCCAGAGGCAAAGCAGTCCCAGGCAGTACGGCAAATAGAATCTACATTTCGCATTGCCTTGACGGGAACACCAGTAGAAAATAGACTGCAAGAACTTTGGTCAATTTTGGATTTTCTCAATCCAGGGTATTTGGGAAATCGGCAATTTTTCCAGCGACGGTTTGCCATACCAATTGAAAAGTATGGTGATGCAGATTCGTTAAATCAATTGCGTTCATTAGTTCAACCTTTTATTTTGCGCCGCCTGAAAAGTGACCGCGAAATTATTCAAGACTTGCCAGAAAAGCAAGAAATGACTGTATTTTGTGGTCTGACTGCTGATCAAGCAGCACTTTATCAAAAAGTGGTGGAAGAGTCTCTGGCTGAAATTGAAGCAGCCGAAGGTTTACAACGCCGGGGAATGATTTTAGCTTTACTCATCAAGCTAAAACAAATTTGCAATCATCCATCGCATTATCTCAAGCAAGACAGATTGGAACAACATCATTCTGGAAAACTGCAGCGGCTGGAAGAAATGTTGGAGACGGCGATCGCAGAAGGCGATCGCGCTTTAATTTTCACCCAGTTTGCAGAGTGGGGTAAGTTGCTGAAACCATATCTGGAAAAGCAGATAGGGCGAGAAACGTTGTTTTTATATGGCAGTACTCAGAAAAAACAACGTGAGGAAATGGTAGACCGTTTCCAACACGATCCCCAAGGACCACCAGTTATGATTCTGTCGCTGAAAGCTGGTGGTGTGGGACTAAATTTAACACGGGCAAATCACGTTTTTCACTTTGATAGATGGTGGAACCCAGCAGTGGAAAATCAGGCAACAGATAGAGTATTTCGGATCGGTCAAACCCGCAATGTCCAAGTTCATAAATTTGTTTGCACTGGGACTTTGGAAGAAAAAATTCACGACATGATTGAAAGCAAGAAACAACTTGCTGAACAAGTTGTTGGTGCGGGCGAAAATTGGTTGACTGAACTCGATACAAACCAACTCCGCAACTTGTTAATACTTGACCGTAGTGCAGTGATAGATGAGGATTCAGAATGATTAGGAACCCCACCCCCTACCCCTCCCCCTCCGGGTTCGCCAGTCGCCTACGGCGGGAAACCCGCCTGCAGCGCTGGACTCACCGCAAGCGAGGAGGGAAGGAAATGCTTCTGAATTGTCGCAAGCAAGCAAGGGAGGAAATACTTCTGACTTGTCGCAACCAAGCACGGGAAGAAATGTCCCCCTCTCCGCCAGCGGAGAGGGGGGTAGGGGGGTGAGGTTTTACGCAGTGATAGATGAGGAAACACAATGACAAGTTACACTCTTGAAGCGAGTCGAGAATGGTGGTCACAACGGTGGCTTGATTTGTTAGATTCTTATCGTTTTAAAAAGCGTCTGGAACGTGGGAGAAACTATGCACGTCAAGGAAATGTCCTCAGCATCGAGTTTAAAGGCGCAAAAGTCTTAGCTAGGGTGCAAGGTTCGGATCCAGAACCATACAAAGTTTCCCTGTCCCTTGACCCCTTTAGTGAGGAACAGTGGGGCTATGTGATTGAAACTATGTCGCAAAAGTCAATTTTTGCTGCAAAGTTATTGGCTGGGGAAATGCCGCAAAATATGGAAGACGTTTTCACTAGCAATGGTCTTTCCCTATTTCCTTTTACCTTGTCTGATGTTCACAGTAAATGCTCTTGTCCTGATAAAGCGAATCCCTGCAAACATGTTGCTGCAATTTACTATCAGTTAGGCGATCGCTTTAGTGAAGACCCATTTGTTTTATTTCAATTACGCGGACGCACAAAAGAGCAAATTATCAGTGATTTACGTGACTTACGCAGTAAAAGGATTGAAACTTCTGCAACTGAAACATCTGAGGTACAAGAATCAACACCAGAGAAACAATTCTCTATAGAAATAGGCTCTTTTTGGCAATATGATGAACCATTGGAGTCTTCTTTGGTAGTGATTGTACCATCCATAAGCGAAACCGTTTTAGATGTATTGGGACCAATTCCCTTAGCAAAAGAAGAGGAAAATTTAACTTCTTTAACTGCTGCTGATGTGGTGATGAAGTATTTAGATACAGTGTACAAAGATGTTAGCCAGAAAGCTGTTTTAGCAGCCATGAATGTCGGAGGCGGTTAAGAGAACGAGGATGAGAGAGATTAAAGGGTAAGAGTTATTTGCTTTCTCATTTTCACCTCGCCTACCTTCTAGCTTCGCGTCCCCATAGCCAAAGTAGAACTTTGTTTTGTATGCTTTTTGTATTCTTGATGATTTTTATGACTAAGGATGGAATGTTATAAAAGCAAAGTAATCCAGTCAAACACACATGGAACTCCAAACCAAAATTATTGCAGTAGAACTTGCTGATGGTACAAGTATCAGAGTTGAAGCGACACAGATAGGCGATCGCAAAATCAATTTTCAAACGCGACCTTTTGAGGAAGTCACCACCGCGATTGAATCGTTGACCAAAGAAATTGCGGAAGCATTACATAAGGTGAAGCCAGATAGAGCCAGAGTAAAGTTTGGTGTAGATATTGGCATTGAATCTGGTAAACTTACAGCTTTACTGGTAAAGGGTTCTAATACGGCAAATATAGAGATTACTTTAGAATGGGGTCAATAGTTGCTAGCTGAGCGTACATATTCATAGCCTGGGCGTGGTTTTCGTTATATTTAGGCTGGGTGTAGACTCCTTCAGCATCAGTATATAAAAACTTTATAACTACGTACGTAAAAACTTTGAAAAATATTCAGTTATTTTGTACCAAATGGAACTAGTGCTACTAGCGGGTGTGCATCTAGTAAAAACTTAACAAAGCGATCGCATTCAACACAGCAGCAAGTGCGTAGACGTGCAGGGGCTTGCTGCAGGCATTGCCTAAACTGAAATTAGCAAACATCATTGTCCCAAGAAAACAAAATGAGCGTCGTCATCTCAGATGAAATTTTACACGCAGCCCGGATGTCGGAAGCTGAGTTAAAGCAGGAAATTGCAGTTATGCTCTTTCAAAAAGAAAAGCTAACTCTAGGACAAGCTAGCCGTCTTGCAGGAATAAATCAACTCCAGTTCCAACACTTGTTAGCTAGTCGCCAAATTCCTGTTCATTACGATGTCGAAGACTTTGAAGCTGACATCAAAACACTGCGAGAAATGGGTAGATTGTGATTGTAGTCAGTAACACTTCTCCCATCAACAACCTAGCTGCTATCAACCATCTCAACCTGTTGCAAGAACTTTACGGCAGCATTATCATTCCTGAAGCTGTAAAGCTTGAACTAACGGGCGTGGATATTCCCGTAGCAGGTGCTACCGAAGTGCAAACACAAAACTGGATTCAGACGCTATCAGTAGTAAATCAGGAACTTGTGACTACACTCCGTTTAGAAATAGATGAGGGAGAAGCCGAAGCAATTGCATTAGCCATTGAGTTAAATGCTCAACTACTACTTATTGACGAGCATTTAGGCAGAACAGTAGCATCTCGATTAGGACTCAAATTTACAGGAGTGTTGGGAGTTCTTTTGGAAGCTAAGAGTAACGGATTGATTACTGCTGTCAAACCTTTGCTGGATAATTTAATAGTGCAAGCTGGTTTTTGGGTAACTGAAGCGCTGTATAACCGTGTTTTGCAAATGGCTGGCGAGGCGAGTCGTTAACTAAACCTTTTCCCTCACCCACTCTCGCACCGCCCGCCGAATTGCTAGCCTCCCAACTGCACGGTTTTTCTCAATCAATTTCGGCAATTGCCGAATTGCTAAATTAGGAAACACCAAACTTTTTTGTGCTTCAACATACTCCCCGTCTTGGAGGTGATAAATTTTCAGTTCACCTAAGTCATAACACCAGAGTTCCGGTACTCCCAAACGGGCATAAATGGGAAAGCGATTTAAGGACTTACTTGTTAGATCAATTTCCAGTGCTAAATCAGGTGGTGGGTCTTGCGTCAAGTCTAAATCCAGCCTACCTCGAATTGCATCCACATTCTGGAAATAAAAACAGTTACCTGCTTCAACCCCCGCCATTCGGCTTTCTCTTCTCCAAGTGGTAGAACCTAGGCTTTCATAGTTTAGATCTAATTCCTCAGCAATGTCTTTAACTGAGTCGCTAATCGTTTCTTTATAATATTCGTGTTCAGGTAAAAAAGTTATAATTTCCATCGTCCCATTATCATAAGCTACCCTTGCTGCGCGATGCTCTCCCAGGTCTTTCAGGAGATTTTCAAATTGTTGCCAACAGATGTTGTAAAATAGCACGCGATCAGCGCGGTTGGTGGCGATAGTCATTAAAATGACCTCCTGTTACTTATAAAACAAAAATTGCAAGTGGTGCGTTACACTGCTTTAACACACCCTACATTTAAATGTTACTAGAAAAATTTTTGCCTAAGTCCTGTAATTCTTCTCGCAAGGATAAAGGTTGATAACCTAAAGAAAAAGCTTTGGAACTATCTAAAGAAACATCAGATGGTCTAGGGGCTGCCATTTTTACATCTTTTTGTTGACAGCCTTTTAATCCGTCCGGGGCAAGTTGAAAAACCTCAACTAATAAGCGACCAAAATCATAGCGCGAGATTATCTCTTTTCCTCCTAAGTGAATGAGCCCATTCACTTTTTCCAATGCTAATAACAATCCTTTTGCTGCAGTTTTTCCACTGACAGGTGTCCGGAATTCATCTATAAATAAATTTAACTCTTTTCCCTGTTTAAGAGTTTGAATAAATGGTTGTATAAAGCTTGTTGCTGTCGGTGTTTCATTACCAAACATTAAGGGCATACGGCAGATAGCAGTCATGGGATAACGCTTTAGCATACCTTCCTCAGCCATGACTTTTTGCTCACCATAAATATTAACAGGACATACAGGATCTGTCTCACGATAGGGAGCATTTAAGCCATCAAAAACCAAGTCTGTTGATGTAAAAGCGCAAGAAATAGAAGAATCCGCACAAAGCCCGGCGATATTGCAGGATGCTGTCACATTAATTGCGTGTGATTCATCCGGATGAGTTTGACAAAAATTTGGTTGGGATATTGCAGCGGTATGAATCACGGCTGCTGGTTGAACAGCATCAAATATTTGTTTCAGTTCTTGAAAATCTACTAAATCCACTTTCAGCATTTTGATACCTGGAATTTCTAAAGTATGGGAAAAGTAGGTTCCATAGACTTCCCATTCTTGTTTTGCTATCTGGCAAAGATGCCATCCTAAAAAACCACTGGCACCAGTAATTAAGAGTTTTTTCATATTTAAAATCTATACTTTTATAAAGGTTAACAGTAACAATTTTAATAAGTAAATTTTCAAGATTTAGGGTGCGTTAGCTTTGCCATAACGCACCCTACTATAGTTTAAAATTTTACAAACTATTGTATCAATTCCTGAAATTGCTTATTGCTACGAATTTTGGCAAAATCTGAGTCTGTTTTTGCTAACTTGTCGTACTTCCCAGGAAAAAGCTTAATTGCTTTTTGTAGGTTCTCAACTGCTAATTTAGTATTATTCTGTAATGCATAGGTACAAGCTTTATTGTAGTAAGCTTCATGCTTGTTTGGTTGAATGGCGATCGCTTTATCGTACGATGCTAAGGCTTCGTGATAGCGTTGCAAGTTTGTCAAGGCTATGCCTCTATTTATCCAAGCTTCAAGCTTGTCTGGTTTAATGGCAATTGCTTTGTCGTAGGATACTATGGCTTCTTTGTAGCGTTGTAATTTTGTTAGGACATTACCTTTGTTAAACCACGTTTCATGTTTGTCTGTTTTGATGGCAATTGCTTCGTCGTACGATTGTACAGCCTCCTCATACCGTTGCAAAGCAGTTAATGCATTACCTCTGTTAATCCATGCTTCAGCACTCTCAGATTTAATCGATATCGCTTTGTCGTATGCTGCTATTGCTTCCTCGTAGCGATGCAAGTTGAACAAACTATTCCCTTTAGTGAAATAGTCTTGTGCTTTTTGAGCATCATTTGCTTGTGTCATCAACTGGGCAACATTAGTTTCCTTGATCACTTGCTTGCTATTTTGTCCAGCTGATTTTGCCCACTCACCACAGCCAGATAGAAATACAGTCGTTAAAAAGCTATAAGCAATAAAGCAACGCCAACTGACCATGCTTGACTATAGAACTCTTAGTATCATCCTAATCTTTTTCTTCTTTGAAAGAAGTATAAAGACATACTGACATTTTAGCAAAAATATGGTTAAAAAAAGTATCAAAACCTTCGCTGAAGCTAAGATGTTTGACAAAATTCTTCTTGGCAAATATACCATATTATACCTAAATTACAAGGATAATCTTAGTATTTTCCCTATCTTAAGAATTTCACATCTAAAATAAGAAGGTTAAAATCTGTCATAAGATAGATGCAATAAATTGTTTCTAGTAAATATAGAAATTGTTTTTGCATACAGTCCAGAGTTACTCTTGACTTTTGAACGGCAAAGACCCGATACACAAAATGGCGGTGAAGTTTGGACGGTAATGTATCGTAGTGATCAGGGGACGAAGCCAAGGCTTCGGATGATCAACAGCTTTGGCGATGGGTGGAATACTCAAAAGCAGTGCGATACCATCGTCCAACGCTTGGAAGGCTTTCGCCAAGATGGTTTAATAGGATTGAGCGATCGCTCTGAACCCAAAACAGCCAATCAATCCGCAATCTGTGCCAACACCAAGCTTGACCGCAATAATTGCAATCTGCTGGTGACGCTCAAACCTGATGCTGACGGTTACGACTCCCTGGGGCATATGCTTGAGGCTCTAAGAAATGGTACTACTGTTGAGCAAGTGAGCCGCCTTGTGTTGCTACCTGCGGCTGTTGCCTAACCCCACCTTCTAGCAGATACCATGAGACAGCTGTTGAACTGAAGCGTGCTGGTGGCAAAATATAATCATGCCGATTGAATCCAACTCCAACTCATCCCTGTTTCATAAACAAGAACCTGTTCTCGAAGACGACTTACAACCAGATGACTTTGAGGACGTAGGTGACAATTGCTTCATACCAGATGGGCTTGCCACTCAACAAGCCCTTTCTGCAATTTCATCGCTGCAATCTCCGCGCAACACAGCTGCCCTGCAACAAGCACGTTCCACCACCCAAGGGATCACTAGACCTGTAACAGTCAAACCCAGGGCATTGTTGCTGATCTTAGTAGCGATCGCCATCACTTTCATAGGAATTGCCATCAATAACTGGATCATTGGTATCTTCGGAACGCTAGGAACTTTGGTCTTGTCACTAGCAGTGCTGTTACCAACTATAGTCACTGCGGTACAAGAGTGGTTTTCAGATCAAGAACGAGCGGTGTTTGTTGCCTTTTTAGGAGTCGTAGCAGGCATCATTGGTGGAATTAAGTTCAGCGGTTTGGGCGATCGCATCATAGCTTTTGGACGCCGAGTTAACTGGGACGCTGCTGGGACACTAGCAGAATGGTTTGGCGCTTTGGGGCAAATTCTCATCGCCATTGTTGCCGTCTATGTTGCTTGGCGACAGTACGTGATTTCCAAAGACTTAACGATTCAGCAAAACCTGCTTACCGTTCAGCAAAATATTATCACCCAGCAGCAGACGATAGATTCCTATTTCCAAGGTATCTCTGACTTAGTATTAGATGAGCAAGGATTGTTAGAAGATTGGCCGCAAGAACGGATGATTGCGGAAGGACGCACAGCAGCAATTCTCAGTAGTATAGATGGTAGTGGGAAAGCGAAAGTTCTCCGCTTTCTCTCGCGTTCCAAATTGCTGACACCCCTGAAGCGCGATCGCCACCTTGGGCGTGCCATTCTCGATGGTAATGGCGGTTATGCAGAAGATCGAGACGCTGGTTTGCGTGTGATCGATTTAGGAGTGATGCTTGCGGGAGCAGATTTTGCTAGTACTGATTTGCGTTGGACTGATCTATCGGAAGCCAATCTTGTCCGCACTAACCTCACTAACTGTGACTTGGTAAAAGCCAATCTCTCCCGCACTATTTTATATCAAGCAAAACTTAACGGTGCTGATTTGAACGCAACTCGCTTCTTCTATGGTTCCGCTGAAAGCGCCTCGCCCCGCAGCCGTACTGCACCGCCAAACTACGAGACTGGCGAACACACAGGCGCTGTTGTCGAAAACGCTGATTTCACCAATGCCCAGCGAATGTCTGAATCTGCGCGATACTATTGTTGCGCTTGGGGAGGCGAAAAAACCAGAGGTACTATTCCCGGTGGTTGCGAAGGCATTCCTAATAAGTTGGGCACATAATCATTTGTCAAAATTTTTTAAAATGAAACCGCAGATGAACACAGATAATTTATCTGCGTCCAACAGAAGTGCATCTGCGGTTCCAAATACCTTTAAACTAGATTTTTGCAACAGGATGTCAAACTTGTGCTTTTGACGTTGGAGGCATCACAACTTTCTTAGCTAACCCCACAGTCTGCAATGTTTTAATTGCCCACCAAGTCATATCTACTTCCCACCAAGAGTATCCGGCTTTTGCAACATTTGGATGAGCATGATGATTGTTATGCCAGCCTTCACCATAAGTTAGAATTGCCGCCCACCAAAGATTACGAGAGCTGTCCTTCAGCTGGAAACTACGATAGCCACGCAGGTGAGCCGCTGAGTTAATGAACCAAGTAGTATGCCACAGCACTACTGCCCGCACAAAGACTCCGTAGATCACAAAACTCCATCCACCCAAAACATACAATAGGACACCAACAGGAATTTGGAGCGGCAAGAAGTTGCGATTCAGCCAACGATAAAATGGGTCACGGTATAAGTCCGAGGCAAATTTTTTGTAATGTTGTTCCTCAAAAAACTCTGCACGCGGGTAAAGAATCCAAAGGATATGGCTCCACCAAAAACCACGCTGGGAAGAGTAGGGGTCTTTGTCTGGATCCTCTGTATGCGCATGATGTAGCCGATGTCCCGCCACCCAAAAGATTGGTCCTCCTTGCATCGCAAGCGCACCCAAGATGGCGATCGCATATTCCAACCACTTCGGTACCTGTAAACTTCGGTGAGTCAAAAGCCGATGATATCCTAAACAAATACCAATGCTGCCAAACAACCAGTGCAGGAATACCATAACTCCCAAAGCAGACCAAGAAAAACACCAGGGAGCGAGCAGTGCCAAGGCATGAAATGTACCGAAAAATGCTACGTTGATCCAGCTCAGAGTAAGCGGCTGCTTACCAACAGCTGCAGCTGAGTTGATAGTCATAAATCTTTCCTTTGACGTGAATGCCGTAAATAAACTAGTGCAGAAGACTGTACTCGTTACCACATCCTCTGTGAACACTGGCGAAGACAGCTAAAGTAGGAAGAGAGGATGCAAGTGCTACTTACATCTGTTAGTCTAGCAAAGGTAAAATTTAAATGCAAGTGCCACTTGCAGTTTTCACGTATGTCTGGAGAAATAATTTCAACGCGACAGAGATTGATTAATGCAGCAATGGAGTTATTCGCGACCCAAGGAATTACCGAGACGACAACCAAAGCTGTCGCAGAATTAGCAAAAGTGAATGAAGTGACGTTATTCCGGCATTTTGGCAACAAGCACGGATTGGTTCTAGCAGTGATTTCCGAATCACCAGTGTTTAAAGAACTGGGTGAATCCTTAAAAACCCAAGTCAGTCAAAGCAACAGTGTTAACCAAGCTCTCAAAGATTATTGCGAAGAGCGCTTAACGGCTTTAGAACAAGTTCCTGAATTGGTACGCTCTGTAGTCGGTGAGTCAGGAAAATATCCAATAGAAAATCGTCAAGCGCTGGGAAGAAGCTTAGCCCAAGCCAACAACTATGTTGCTGAATATTTAGCAACTATGATGGAGCGCGAGCAATTATACACCCAATTGCCACCTCAAAAGCTAGCCAGTTTACTCAATAGTATGTTGGTAGGATATGCCGTGATTGAATTTACCAGCGAATTTCATGAACTTTGGCATGACAGAGATGAGTTTTTGGAAAATTTGGTGGCGCTGTTTTTAAAGGTCGCCACAAACTCTTCAAATCAAATCAATAATGAATTTATTGTAACAGAGAAGGTGGTAGATTTACCAGCAAATTTAGTCTCCTTGATTTTGCAAAGAGCCAAAAAATCAGGGCTGCGAGATTATGCCCTGATGTACGTTTTGTTTGCAGCAGGTTTATCTTCAGAAGAAATTGCCAACTTAGAGCGATCGCACCAAATTAACGACGCCAAGCAACACTTATTGCAAATCACCCAAGGCTCTATTCGACAAGTTCCTGTCAATCAGTGGATCATGGGTAAGCAGTATGGCTCTTATACTCGCAATCCCTTAACTCAGTGGTTAAAAAGTCGTAAAGATAACCACTTTGCATTATTTCTCAACGACGATGGAATGCCTATTTCAGAGGCAGAAATACAACAGCGCTGGCAAATATTAACTGAGGGATTATTAACACCAGAAGGGCAACAGCCAGTCATTGAGCAAGCCCAACAGACATGGTGTGTAGAAATGTTGATCAAGGGAATGAATTTAGAAGATATGAGTATAATCACGGGTTGGAATATCACAAAATTGCAGCCGTATGCTCGTAGAGCCAGAGAAAAATCAGTTCTAGAGCAAGCGATTCGCCTCGATCATAAATCGAGGCAGGTAAATCGGGAAAGTTAAGTCTCACGAGTCTCACCTTAATGCATAACCTTGATAGAGTTTCCAATCAAACTTATGAGCTAACGACGAAGATCAGCGACAGCAAGCAACCTCGGCAACTCCACAGGCGGTTCTCGTCCTTCTGCTGCACCGCGTAGCTCCCGCTTGCTGGCAGGCGATCGCAGCTATCCAACGCTTTACGCGTGGGAGATCATTTGGTGGAGCGGATGAAATTTTCAGAGAAAGTACACAACTATAGAAGTTAATGGTATTTATGTCAATGATTCTTAGCAGATTTTAATGATTCTATCAGGGCTCATTCATGGTTATCGCTCATGCTAGTCATTAAGCTAGCTCAATCGGCAAATTAATGATGCATTATGAAAAAACGATATTTTTTACACGCTGGTGCAGCAATGCTAGGCACAGTATGGTTATCACGTTATTTATTAGGAAGGTCAGAAGTTATGGCAACTGCAAAGAATGAGTTTGAAATCAGCAAAACCGAAGAAGAGTGGCGCAAAATTTTAACGCCGGAACAGTTTTCTGTGCTGCGGAAACATGGGACTGAACGCGCTCACACCAGCTCTCTCGATAAGCAATATGCTAAAGGGGCTTATGTATGTGCTGCCTGTGACTTGCCACTTTTTACATCTGATACCAAATTTAACAGTGGCACTGGTTGGCCTAGTTTTTTCAACTCAATAGAAGGGGCGATCGCCACAACCGTAGACAAGTCATTTTTTATGACCAGGGTTGAAGTGCATTGCCATCGCTGTGGTGGACATCTGGGTCATGTTTTTAATGATGGTCCTGCACCTACTGGTAAGCGTTACTGTATGAATGGGGTGGCAATGAAGTTTACTGAAGGTTGAAAGGTCAGTACAGGATAATTCAGATATTTTTAGGTGCGTTAGGCTATCTTAACACACCATTTTCGTCTATTTCTCACGGTTTGAGTCATTTTCGCTACGGCTTAGGCTTATCAAAGTTTATTACTACCCCTGATAAAGCTTTTGTACATGAAACATATTTTTCATGAAGCATTGACAAAAAAGTAGAGTGTTTTTGCAAAGTCAGTATAAAGTGCCCCGATACCTTAAATAATCTGTGCTTAATGTTACTAGCTACTCAACGATTGAATTTCAACAAATTGTTCAATTGGTGTGCAGGCAAAGTAACTTTTATTTTTGCATAGGAAATAATGTATGACAGGATTTTTTGATTTTGATGATGACTTGGATATTGATTTCCAGATAGACGATGCTTTGGAAAGGAGAGATATAGATGCTCTCCATTCAATTTTGACTCAGATAAGGAATACTATCATGAACTATCCTGAGCAAGCTTCAACTTTCCGTGAAAGGATTTGTAATATTCTGGAGCAGTTTCCTACTCTAAAAAGTGAATTTTTATTTCTTTGGAATAAATGCTCATGTCCATTAGAATATTAGAACAAAAGATAATTTCTTCTATATTTATACCTGAGCAGGGCAAACGCACGTGATGTCTGAAATGCTTACCGGATATGGATTTCCCTCAAAAAATCGGCTTGAAGATAAAATGCTGAAACCCTTGCAATAAAAGCAATCTTATACTTTAGATGCGTTTGCCCTATATACCTGAGAAAATGCTTGTTGTCCTCTCAAGGTCAGAAAGTAACTAACTTATTAAAGTGATTGCATTTGTTTGAGTTCATCTCTCAAAAGTAGAAAGTATCCTTTGAGCCGATTTAAGGCTTCATTAGATATTTGCTCAGGTTCACTATTTAAATATTTTGGAATTACTTCCTCCCAAATTACCTTAAGTACATCTAGGTACACAGAGGTTGGTAGCTTAAGAGTTATTGTCTCAGAAAGAGAAGGATGCTGATGTGTAGAAAGGCTTCTGACCAAAATATTTAATAATTTGTCAATATCCTCGTTAAGTTGAGTTATTTTATCCTGTGGATAGAGAAGACCTCCAGCCTCTTTCATCTCAATCTTTTTACTGAGAACATTTCTAATTCCCAATTCTTTCAGACTGTTACATCTAAGTTTTAACCACTCACTAGCAAGAGAGTCAAATTCTTTTCGCTTTTCAACATTCTGCCTTGCAGTTTCACTAATATCTTGAAAATTTTGTAATTTCTCCCTAAGTTTTCCCTCTATATCTTTATTACTATTTGAGTTTTTCTGGAGCCACCCCTCTACAACATTTGTTACACTGGATTCTAAAGAAAGGCTATCTTTTACTGAAACTGGTTTATCGCCGCTTAACAACTCAATTGCTTTATCCAGCTTTTGCTCCAACCGTAAAAGTTCTTTTTTATCTCCAAAATCACTAAAAATTAACAACCATAACAAATGTTTCAGTGGTTCATTTTCTAATGATTCATTTCTTGGCTTTTCTATTTCAAAGCTGTCTGGATACTCCTCTCGTGATAATAAATCGCCGAGTTCTTGAGCAAAATCCTTTCCATATATGGCTTTTTCCCAATTTTTAGCTTTCTTAACTTGATTGATGTCGATTTTAGCACCTGCAAATCTGGCATCCTCTATATTAGCTTCGTTAAGATTGGCTCTCCATAGATCAGCTCCTCGAAAATCAGCACCTGACAGAATAGCTTCTTGGAGTTGAGCTTCTTCTAAGATTGCTAGCCGAAAATCTGTTCCAGCAAGTTTGCTGTTTTGAAGCTCAGCTTTCTCTAAATTAGCCCTTTGAAGATTTGCCATCCGCAGGTCGGCTCTGTGTAGCTTTGCTTCTCGAAGATTAGCACCTTGAAGTTCAGATTCTTGAAGATTAGCACTGATTAAGTTGGAACTTTGAAGAAGAGCATCTCGAAGATTAGCTTTTTCAAGAAAAGCTCCCCTTAAGTTAACTCCGATCAAGTCTGCGCCCTCAGCATCAAGTCCTTTCAAAGAAACCTTATCCTCATGTAGCTCACTAAGAGCCAAAATCCTGGCTCCGCTGGTTTCAGATTCTCTAGCGCCATCTATCAAACTCCATGCTTCGCGATATGCTCGTTTTTTACGTTCAAATGTATCAAAAATAAATAACCATGCAGCAAAAACAACACTAAAATTTTGAACTTGCTGTAATACTTTTGAATTTGCAACTCTACAGATCCAGTTATCTTTCCAAGAGAGGTTTTCCTTGCATAAAAGCTCACCAGCGTCGTTCTTATAGGGTGACTCCCAGTACGCAGTTGTAATGAATATGCTAGAAGTAAGACTAAAAGCAAGCAATATAAGGCAAACGCTCTTCATAGTGCTTCTCTTGGGCAAAAGCTGCAATAATAATTTTTGAGCTTTTGACTTGTATGGAGAATTGGTCACTTGGTAAAACCACCTGGAGATAAATGTATTAAGTATCGTCCGAATATGCAGTATTTTTCTCGATGACACAAGTCACCAAAAGTACTGACTTAAATCACAAATAAAAAATATTTTCAGTAAAATTATTCTGTTTTTTTTACTGAAAACGGGTTAAGTGAATAGCTAATCTTGATAAAATTTTACTAATATGCTGGTTACTAAAAGTACGAAATTAAGAGTTTATTTATAGTCTTAGGCAGCATTGCTCTGTGATCAACTCTTAATCCCAATCTCAGCACACCATAGGCTTTATAACCGATACTCCAAAATATCAATCCCAAGGAAGGGTGTTGACTTATGTCTATTGAATTTGGGCGGGAAATCTGTGGCAATCTCGACATCGCACAATCGCGGGAATGGTTAGTCACCAATGGCATCGGTGGTTACGCTTCTGGTACTGTGGCAAGTTTGCTGACGCGTCGCTATCACGGTTTGCTGGTAGCAGCATTGAAACCGCCTCTGGGTCGCACTTTGCTGCTGACAAAACTGGATGAAACTGCCTTGTATGACGCTCGCTCTTTCTCTCTGCACACGAACCGTTGGGTGGATGGTATCGTCAGTCCCCAAGGCTACCAGCACATTGAACGCTTTTCCTTGGAAGGCACAATTCCTGTGTGGCGTTTTGCCTTTGCTGACGCTTTGTTAGAAAAACGGGTGTGGATGCAGCAGGGAGCTAACACAACCTATGTCCAATATACCCTGCGTCGCGCCACCCAACCGTTAAAGCTGACGCTGAAAGCAATGGTCAACTACCGCGATTATCACGGCAGTACCCAAAGCAACGGTTGGCAGATGAGTATTGAGCCAGTTACACAAGGAATTTGTGTCGCTGCTTATCCGGGTGCTGTACCACTGTATCTTCTGAGTGACCACGGCAGTGCATCTGTTGTCCACAATTGGTATTACGGATTTGACCTGGCAGTTGAACGCTACCGAGGACTGAGCGACAAAGAAGACCACCTCCACGCTGCTACTTTTGAAGCTACACTCAATCCTCGCTCATCGCTCACGTTTGTCGCCAGTACTGAAAAGCAACCAGACTTGGATGGTGAAGCAGCACTCCACCACCGTCACGTTCAAGAGCAGAAGTTAATCGAACTCTGGAAATCTAACCGACCCCTCCATGCTCCTGATTCTCCTGCCTGGATCAATCATTTAGTGTTGGCTGCTGACCAGTTTATTGTTGACCGCTCTGTGCCAGAACACCCTCACGGCAAAACCATCATCGCTGGTTATCACTGGTTTAGTGACTGGGGACGCGATACGATGATTAGCCTACCTGGGTTGACCCTTGCCACTGAACGCCCAGAGATAGCACGCTCAGTTCTCCGCACCTTTGCCACGTATGTAGACCAGGGAATGTTACCCAATCGCTTCCCCGATGCGGGTGAAACACCTGAATACAATACAGTCGATGCGACTCTCTGGTATTTTGAAGCAGTCCGCGCTTACTACAGCGCCACTGAGGATGATGATTTGTTGCATGAACTCTTTGGGGTGCTTGCAGATATCATCGACTGGCACTGTCGCGGCACTCGCTACAACATCCACCTCGATTCCACCGATGGTTTGCTTTACGCAGGGGAAACGGGTGTGCAACTCACCTGGATGGATGCCAAAGTCGGAGATTGGGTGGTAACACCACGTATCGGTAAACCCATAGAGATAAATGCGCTTTGGTATAATGCCTTACGGACAATGGCAAACTTTGCTCGCCACATTGGCAAGGCCCATCAGGAGTATGAGGCGATCGCCGACCGTACCCAAGTCAGATTTTCTCGCTTTTGGAATCAACAGACAGGCTACTGCTACGATGTGCTGGATGGTCCCGATGGAGATGACCCATCCTTGCGCCCTAACCAGATTTTTGCCGTCTCCTTACCCGAAAGCCCGCTCACGCCAGCGCAACAACGAGGAGTGGTCGATTCTTGTGGGCGGATGCTGCTAACTTCGCATGGATTGCGTTCGCTTGCCCCTGAGCATACCCAATACCAGGGAAACTACGGAGGTAATCAGTATCAACGCGATGGAGCCTATCATCAAGGAACAGTCTGGGGTTGGTTACTAGGTTCCTTTGTCCTGGCACATATGCGTGTCTATAAAAATCCAGCTATTGCTCGTCAGTTCCTAGAGCCAATGGCGAACCATCTCACTGCTCACGGTGTCGGTAATCTCAGCGAAATTTTTGATGGCAATGCCCCTATGACCCCACGGGGATGTATTGCCCAAGCGTGGACAGTAGCAGAGGTTTTGCGTGCTTGGCTTGCGACAGAGAATTCCTAAAAGGTTTCTTGCGATGTGCAATGCCTAGAGATGAGTTTTTCCTGAGTCTATCCTGCATTTTTCTCGTCGCATTTTCACTATCAATTTCTCATCAGAAATTCAGCCTTATTTAGGGCAGGACTGTTTCATTGTCTGAAGCCAACCGGGACGGATTTATATTGCTCTGCCAGATCACCACCTGCTTGTGGAATCGGGGCATATCCGAGTAACTCGCGGACCTAAGGAAAATCGCTTTCGTCCCTCGATTGACGTCTTGTTTCGCTCCGCCGCCCGGAGCTATGATCCGCAAGTGATTGGGGTAGTTCTAACTGGATTGCTTGATGATGGGGCATCTGGGCTGTACGCGGTGAAGGAGCAAAGCGGGAAAGGGGTTGTCCAAAACCAGCCTTTGCCCCAACCGCATGTGTGTATTTGATGCAAGTCAGAAGCGCTATAGTTTTGATGCCATCAACACAGAAGGTTTTTGATGGTTAAGTCTCGCCTTCGGGTAACGTGAGGATTTCAACGCCGTCTTCAGTCACAGCGAGAGTATGCTCAAATTGAGCGGAAAGCTTGCGATCGCGTGTCACAGCAGTCCAACCATCGCCCAGAAGCTCGACTTCCCAAGTGCCTTCGTTAATCATTGGCTCAATGGTAAAAACCATACCAGATCGTAGACGTTTTCCCTTGCCTCGTGTCCCAAAGTGGGGAATTTCCGGTGCAGTATGGAAAACGTTGCTAACACCGTGTCCTACAAAGTCTCGCACCACCGAAAACCCCTGTGCCTCGGCATATTCTTGAATGGCTGCACCAATATCCCCAACGCGTGATCCTGGCTTAACCTCAGCAATACCCCTTCTCAAGCACTCCTGTGTCACCTCAACCAGCTTTTTGGCTTTTGGCGAAGGTGTGCCAACAAAGAATGTCTTGGATGTATCACCGTGGTAGCCATCAACAAGCGGCGTTACATCAATATTAATGATGTCACCTTCCTTGAGGATTTGCTTGGCATTGGGAATCCCGTGACAGATGACTTCATTAACACTCGTGCAAATTGACTTAGGAAAGCCCTTGTAGCCAAGAGGTGCGCTTTTTGCACCATGCGCCTGTGTCCACCGTTCAGCTTCGTCATTCAGATCCAAGGTGCTTACCCCTGGCTTGACCATTGGTTCAAGATGGTGTAAAAGTTCGGCTGCCAAGCGTCCAGCCTTACGCATCTTGTCTAGTTCCCTGTTAGATAAAATAACAATCGTTTCGCTTTTCATGTAATTTAATGTAAAGCATCATCCAATACTACCGTTACCCCCATTTGGGCAGAACGTCGTGCCGCATCCGCCACTTTCAGAGTGTACAAGCTTTCTTCTGAGGTGACGTATATGGGAGTACCATCAATGAGATGGTCTAACACTATTGTCGTATCTTTGGCAAACAAACCCCGACGATTACCAACTTCTATCGGCTTTGTTTCCCCTAGCTGTACCAAAACTCCCGTGTCGCCATCAAAAAGTAATCCCCCGTTTTCACCATGAACTTCAAACTTACGTTCTGGTTGCCACAAAGTTTCGCCTTTACCGTAGACAACATGGGCTAACAGCCCGCTATTAAAAGACAGATGAGTATCGCAGAAACAACTTTGGTAATACTCTGTTTCTTCTATCTGCCAAAATCGGTTATGACAGTTGACCGATAAAACTTTACCAAACAAATCTACAAGACGGTGCAAGCGGGAAAGTGCGCCAATCAAAGGAAAGCCGAAAAGCTCGTGGCAGTAGGTCCACTTCCGGGGCGCAGGATGCTGGGGATTAATGGTATTGTAGCGCACAAAAAATACTTGACCAACTTCTGGGAGGTATTGCTTCAAGGCTTGATGTAAACCACCCAAAAGTTCAAGATGTTCGACATGGAGCAATTTTTTTTGTGCTTTGGAAAGGGCAATAAGTTCTTCAGCTTCTGCCACGTCTACAGAAAGGGGATACTCTACAACAACATGTTTACCGTTCTCCAGCGCTTTTCGTGCAATTGCACCATGATCCCGAGTCACAGTAGAAATGACCACCAAGTCTATATTGTCTTGCTCTACCAGTTGCTGCCAAGAATCTATCACCTCAGCCTGGTAGTCTCTAGCAAAGGCTTCTATCTTCTCGGGCGTATGACCGGCAACAGCAACGAGATGTGAGCGTTGATCATGCACCAATGTTTCAGCCCGGAGCTTTGCTGCATACCCAGTACCAACCAAACCCACCCTTACTGGGCATTTTTGTGAAAAAGCTGAGTTATCGTACATTATTATTGTCACCGCTTTGTTTATTGCTCTTATGTATAAGCGCTAAGGAATCAGTGGGTATAAGGGCGCAAGGCGTTACGCCCATATCGAGGTAACAATGATAGGGAAAATTAGACCCCTATGTCTACACTCCCACACCCCTATTCCCACAACAAACAGCTTTAACATCTCAACCAACCTCAGATTGGTTTACCATGTTATTTTTATACATTGAAATTTTTTTGCTCGTTTATAACTTTATTTAACAATCTAACAAGTAGAGACTCAGTCTTATAAAAAAATTATTTTGGTTAACTCACTAAATTTCATGACTAATCGAGTTCAGTTTCCGGTTATATCATCTTGTTTTTCTCGTAGTACTCACAAGTGAAGCAAATTTTCATGAACTGCTGATCCAATAAGATCAGGTGTCCTATTTGCTTTAGGATAACTTATACAGTCCGTTTCCAGAAGAGAGGATGACATAATGGCTACTTACAAAGTGACACTCGTCAATGACGCTGAAGGGATAAACAAAACAATTGACGTAGCAGATGATGAATACATTCTAGATATAGCTGAAGAAGCTGATCTTGATTTGCCCTACTCTTGCCGCTCTGGTGCTTGCTCTGACTGTGCTGGTTTCATTAAATCAGGTTCCGTTGATCAGTCTGACGGGTCTTTCTTGGACGACGACCAGATTGAGCAAGGATATGTGCTGACCTGTATCGCCAAACCTACCTCTGATGTCACCATCGAAACCCACAAGAAAGATGATATCGAATAAAGCTTAGGCACCTCAAAAATCAACTTCCAAGAGCCACTGATGTGGTAAAGACAGAAAAAAAAGCAGGATAGACAGAGAAATATTCCCCCTGTGCTGTGTCTGTTGGTTACACCTAGTTTGGCAATAAGTCTATATTCAGGTTATGCAAGCAGGAACACAGAAAACCCTATGCTCCTGCTTGCATAACTTACTTACACTGTGACAGAGTGGCTTAAAGGGTATTCGTAGACAAATGAAGGTGCAGCAAATTGCTGGTTAAATAAGCTATAAATTGATATAGTAGGCTAACTTTTTATACTTTCAAGATTTTTTGGACACTTATAATTTTATTTAATAATCTAAGGAGTAGAGACTCAGTCTTATAAAAAAAACTTATCGTGATTAACTAACTAAATTTCATTACTAATCGAGTTCGATTTCCGGTTGCATCGTTTTATTTTTCTCGTAGTATCAGAAGTGAAGCAAATTTTAATGAACGGCTGATCCCATAGGATTAGCCGTGGTATTTGCTTTAGCATAACTTATACAATCCGTTTGCAAAAAAGAGGATTACTAAATGCCGACTTTCAAGGTAACTCTGGTTAACGAAAGCGAAGGGCTAAACCAAACAATTGACGTTAATGACGATGAATATATTCTAGACGCTGCTGAAGAAGCTGGTCTTGACCTACCCTACTCTTGCCGTGCTGGTGCTTGCTCTACCTGTGCTGGTAAACTCAAATCTGGTCCTGCGCCTGACCAGTCTGACCAGTCTTTCTTAGATGATGACCAGATGGAAGCTGGATATATCTTGACTTGTGTCGCTTACCCAACTGGAGACTGCACCATCGAAACCCACAAGGAAGAGGAACTTTACTAAAAGTTAGACATCTCAAAAATCAACCTCTTAGAAGAGTATCCGATGTCGTAGAGACACAAAAGTAAAAGAAGCAGTACAGACAACAGAAATCATCCTCTGTTGTGTCTGCTCCAACACCTACTTTGGCATTCAGTCTAGATTCATGTTATGTAAGCAGGAGCACAGGGAATCCCGCGTTCCTGCTTTATTAATTTAATTTTAGCAATTTCCACAAGCATCCCTGTGTTGAGCTGCAAGGGAAGGAAAGCATTTTGAGCGTGATAGATATAGATTTGCTCAGTTTGTTTGCGCAATCCCGTTGCCGAGAATTTGAGTTTTAGTCCCAGGATAGTAGAACTGAAGAATCTTTGGACTTGACCAGCCGAGGTTAGCTAAATTTTGAGCACCCACTTGACTCAAGCCAACTCCATGTCCTAAACCACCACCAACAAAGGCGTATCCCCAAAGTTCTGAGTTACCTTTATTTAATGGTTGTAGGTAAAACAGGGTGCTGATAGGAGCCATAAAGGCACTGCGAACTTCGTCTTTATGTAAAGAAAATGTGCCAATCTCTGTTTTGACATCGAGTTTGAGAATCCGACCGCTCTTGCTTCGCTCTACTACCTTCATCTCTCGGATAGTTTTGAACTTCGCATAGGGACTGTTTTTCACCTTGAGAAATTTTTGTAAACCCTTGGTAATGTCTTTCAAGCTCGTTTCCCGACGCCAACGGAACAAGTCCCTCTCACTTTCATTAAATCCTTGTTTGAGACTGATAAACTGTTGAAATTGGTTTTCATCGGCTAAATTCTGCCCAGACAAGTTCCATATATCATGGCTCGGAGCATCTACTATCGGTTGGAGATAGGGACGGTCATCACCATTCCAGACATCGCTAAAGGAAGCGGTGACGCCACCAGTTGTGGAAGAATATAAAGCATCCACTAGCTGGTTTTTATAAGTGAGAACCATACCCCGTGTTGTGGCGATCGCCCGATCTGTCTTCGGTGTCACTCCACTCAACCCATAATAAACTTGACAGTGAGTATCGGCGCATAATTGATACCCATCTATAGCGAATCTATGTAAATTTCGTAATGCATAAGTCCGAGCGAGAACCGCTTGTGCTTCCATTGCTGGCATGGGAGCTGTCGCGCCAATTTCATACGGCACCACTCCACGCAAGTATGTTTCTAAAAGCACTTCATTGACGAGAGTATAGTCACCATAAGCATTTGGCTGCAACTTCATGCGTCCAGGGTAAAGACGTGCTTTCTCGGGTTTTTTACTTTCATTGACCCGAATCAAATTTTTGTCGCTACTAATTTCTAAATTATCTGGGCTGAAGCGTTTGCCATCCACTTGCCAAGTGACTCGGGGTACGTTTTGTAAAACTTGGGTATCGACAAAAGCAGTCTTTTGACCAGCAGCTTGCACGCTTTGCAACAGCAAACGTCTGAGTAAGGGAGTGTTATAAACTTCCCGTTTTGCCCAAACTTGCCAGCGTTCTGGTTGGGCTATTTCTACTTCTATCCCGCGATCGCGCCAGTTTTTCGCACTATCTTCAGCGGTTTCATACGTACGGAATGTTCCCAAGACGACCCTTTCCTTGACGACTGCTGCTGGCAAAGCTTGCATCAAGACTTCTAGTTTGACAGGCTTGGTCGTGACTAAAGTTTGCTGGGTACTCCCATCTTGAAACTTCAACCTCAAGCGATCGCCTTTGGTGGGTTCTAATTGCAGCGCTTCTGTAGGCTTATCTCCAAATCGCTGCACAATGCCAATGCTGATTTCCACATCCTTTGTTCTACTTGCTGGACCCGACGCCCCAGTTAGACCCAACAAACAAAACGTGGTGAGTACCGTGTAAGAAATACGCCAAATGATTTTCATGGAATCTTTGTTTTGCCGCCACAGCTGTCTAGGGGTAGATGATCGCCAAAATCATTATTAGGTAAGAAGGATAATGTCAGACATACTTGGTTGCAAGCCCCTAAAACGGAAAAAATCCGTCCAGAAAAATTCAAGCGAAGCATCCTGATTTTAAGACCCCCCTTTCATCTTTAGGGTTCCTTTTGAGCATTCTGACTTTCCTATGTAGTGTAGTAGTTTTTGGCACAAGTTATTTGCTCAAACCAATACCTGTTTCATAACCAAAACCAGTTGCAACTTGAAGTCATAACGATTATGATTTATCAAGAGCGACAAAACACCACTCATATATGGTCATTCAAGAGATTCCTTTAAATCAGATACGGCGACCTTTGCCACGCCAAAACGACCCAGAAAAGGTAAAAGCTTTAATGGAATCGATTGCTGCCATTGGGCAGAAAGAACCAATCGATGTTTTAGAAGTCGATGGACAGTACTACGGATTTTCTGGATGCCATCGCTACGAAGCTTGCCAGCGTTTGGGTAAAGAAACTATCATCGCTAGAGTCCGCAAAGCCCCTAAAAGTGTTTTGAAGATGCATCTGGCATAAGCTTGTCTTTTGTCTTTGGTACGACAATTCAATAAATCATTTGGAGAAAATTATGCCAAGTCAAACATTCCCAGTAAACATTGGTATTGACGAAGCAAGCAGGGCTAAAATTGCCGAAGGTTTATCTCGCCTGCTGGCTGATACTTATACGCTGTACCTGAAAACTCATAACTTTCATTGGAACGTCACAGGACCGATGTTCCAAACTCTGCATCTGTTGTTTGAGACCCAGTATACAGAGTTAGCGGCAGCAGTTGATTTGATTGCCGAACGAATCAGAGCATTGGGCTATCCTGCACCCGGTACTTACAGCGAGTTTACCCAACTCAGTTCCATTTCAGAAAGTCCTGGTGTCCCCAAAGCTACAGAAATGATCCGCCTGCTTGTCGAAGGACAAGAAGCCGTTGTTAGAACTGCGCGGTCTATTTTCCCTGTTGTGGATGAAGTTCATGACGAACCCACTGCTGATTTATTGACTCAACGGATGCAGGTACACGAAAAGAATGCTTGGATGCTGAGAAGTTTGCTGGAAGAATAGAGGTATGGGGAATGGGGAATGGCAAAAACAACCAATTCCCCCATTCCCAATTTCCAATTCCTCGTGTGCTGTCATGTCCGACACCGATTTCACTCAAAAGTTGCATGATTTGATGCAACGGGTGGGTATTTCTAGTTTTAAAGCGTTGAGTCGCACTGCTGATGTCTCAGAACGTCAAATTTTGCGGTTGCGACGGTTCGGAGTTGGGCAAATGCGCGTGGATGTCTTACTTAAGTTGTCGCAAGCGCTGAAACTCACCTTAAATGAATTAGTTGCTATTTTCTCTCAAGTAGAGTTGGTGATAGATAAAGATACACCAACCCAAGAATTGTTACATTATGTAGACCAATTAAAAAAAGAATACGAGCGATCGCAACAGCAAATACAACAGCAACGACAAGTATTACAGCAAGAGTTCCAGCAGTCTAGTTTGCAACTGCTGGAATCTTTGTTATTGCAATTTCCCACAGCCGCACACAAAGCACGAGAAAATCCCCAGTTACCGGCGGTAAATATCGTTCCGTTGGTGCACAAACCCTTAGAAAAACTTCTGCAGCATTGGGGAGTGGAAGCCATAGCAGCTGTGGGAGCAGAAATACCGTATAACCCACAACTGCACCAGCTTCTCGAAGGAAACCCACAAGTTGGTGAAATTGTCAAGGTGCGTTACACTGGTTACCGTCAAGGTGACAAGTTGCTATATCGAGCTAAGGTGAGCCCCGTTTTACCAGGAGCGTAGGCAAAGAATAGCAGAAATAGGCACTCACGCTTGAAAAATTACAAACAAATAGTTCTCGGTAAATCCCAATTTATTATTCAGAACTTTTACATAGTTATGTGGTTACCGTTTTTCAAATGAATTACTATTGGTATAGACTAACAATGTCAAGAAAAATTTATACTAATTAGTATTCCTACGTTATGATAGAGCAAGTAAAAGTTATTCAACTAACTGGAATGTTAGGTACTACTCAATCGCAAGAGTTTCGAGAAAAAATTAATGAAATTATAGAAAAAGAAAGTAGCACCAAAATAGTATTAGTTGATTTTAAAGATGTGACTTTTATGGACAGTTCTGGCTTGGGTGCTTTGGTGTTAGCTTTCAAAGACCTACGAGCTGCAAATAGGAATTTGGTGCTCTGCTCGATCAATGAACAAGTGAGAATATTGTGTGAACTGACAGGTATGGATAAGGTATTTGAAATATTTCCTAGTCAAGAGGAATTTAACAAAGTTGCCATATCTAAAATAAATTAATCAAACTTCATCTTGATGATAGATAAATCATCATCAAAAGCTTCTTTTGAGTTTAAAGAGATGATGTAATTTAATATTTGGTCAAGTTTACCCTCAAATCGCCCCTGTGAGGTGACAAGCATCTGAATGAAACCTTCTAACGTCCAAAGAGTGCCATCAGATTGGGTGATTTCATAAGCGCCATCACTGAAAATATAAAGAGAACTTGATTCTTCAATATTGCAAAAGTCATCTACATATTTTACCTGTGGAAACATACCCACAGGCACACCTGGAGTTCTCAATTTTTTGACTTTAGTCGAGGTTGGGGATTTTCCAGATATTAAGACTGCTGGTGGATGGCCGGCACTTGCGTAAATTAATTGGCGTTTAACTCGGTTATAAACTCCATACCAGATAGTAAAGTATTTATCGTTTTGATAATTCATTTGAAAAGTATTATTCAACGCTTGCAGGACATCACTAGGTTGATAATAATTCAGACCCTTCAGAGCACGCGATCGCAGTAAATTTAACACAGAAATTGAGGGGAGAGTTGCTCTAAGTCCGTGTCCTGCAGTATCTAACAGATATATTGCCAGGTAATCAGGGTCAAGCCAATAGTAATCAAAACAATCACCTCCCAGTTGGCGTGAGGGAATGAACTGGAAACTGATGCCCAGAGGATGCGTCATTGGGGGAGGCAGAAGCGAACGTACATATTCTGCTGCTTCTGCCAATTCTGCTTCTAAAATTTGCTTTTGGGTTTGTAAATCTCTACTAAGCTGGTGCAGACGCAATCCTGCTCTTACTCTCGCTTGCAATTCATTGTGTTCAATCGGTTTTGTGATAAAGTCATCAGCACCCGCATCTAACCCCTTAACGCGATCGGCGACTGAATCTAAAGATGTTAATAAAATAAAGAACGTGGTAGATAATTTGGGATCTGCCTTGATTCGTTGGCAAACTTCCAGTCCATTTAACCCTGGCATAATCCAATCACAAATAATCAGCGCCGGACAGCAAGCAATTGCCTTTGCAATTCCTTCCTCACCATTGCTAGCAACCACGACTTTATAACCCTGTCTTTCCAGCATCCTTGTTAGAAGTATCTGTACTGCCAGGTCATCATCAATTATTAAGATTTGATACAAATTAGTCATTAGTCATTAAGTCACGAGTCATTAGTCAGTTATAAATCATTAGTCATGGAAGACTTTTGACTTTTGACTATCTCTCTAGATGATTATGGAGGGGAAAGAGGATTTAGCCACAAGAGGATGGTGCGTTGGAGCTGATTGAGGTCGCGGTATACTTCTTGCTTGAACCACTGTCCGAAGGCATCAAACGGCGTGAACGATTCTCCCGTCTGCCATTTAATATCTTGCCCTAAGGGTGTGGTATGAGTCCCGGTCAGCGTCTGTACCGTTACCATTTCTGGAAAGCGTTGTTTCAAGAGTTCAGTTAAAGCCTTTGATTGATCAAGCGTGTCGTTAGTAAATTTTATCAACAAGTTGCGGCGAATATTATAGCGCTCTTGCACGAGTTTATTCGTTTCTAACGGTGAAGGGGTAAACTCGACGGCGGCGGCTAAGTTGAACTGTTCGATTAAGGGAATGGCATCGCGTGCAGCGTAGTTGTTATAGGATATGAGGATATTGCCAGCGCGTTCTACAGGAAGAAGGCTACCAATGAGTAAATGGAGTTTGCACCCCATACTGTGTCCGATTCCGTAGGTGGGAAGGTAGCGCTTGCGGATTACCGAACTGTCCTGTAAGCGTTCTACGGCGCGTTCAAAGTTTAATAGTACAGATTTGGCGATCGCACTATGATCCAAAGTGTTCACAAACGGCGTCGCGATCACGGCATAGCCTTTGCTTGCCAGTTGTTCTAGTAGCGAACGATAGGTAAGGTGGGGGGCGGTAGCGACGAATGCGCCGCCCAGGAAGTGAATGATACCAACAGGATTTCGCGGAACGAGTACCCAGTTGCCAGATATTTCTTGCCAGTCCATCTCAACAAGGTAATGGGTGAGAGATCAAAGCTGAGTGTTTAATACTTTTTAATATTAAGCCTTGTTGAGTGTTGTTGTGGGGTGGGTATCCGCCAAACCCGACACGCTTTAAGGCTGATGGCGTGCGTGCTAATTTTATAGCTGTTTGCAACCCGGAGTAAGGTACACCAAAGAAATAATGAACCACTCATGGAACACTCATGGAACACGAGATTTATCTGTACTTCATTCAAATCAGAAGCGCTATAAGTAAGTATGAAAGCGAATACGAGATTATGCTCCCATCCCAGAATATCTCTTCAAGCCCCGCCGCCACAGCAAACGATTTAAACCCAAAAACACCAAAATCCAACCCACCATTGACAAAAATCCCCGTCCTAAATCCACGGGTAGCCCAACCAAAATACTTGCAGGGAAATCAATCATATAAGGAAACGGCGTACAAAGTACCACCGCCCGCACGCTTGGAGGAAAAACCTCCAGAGGTGCAATCATCCCAGACAAAAATAAATAAAACAAAAACCAAAAATTTTCTACAGCACTCGCCCGTTCAGTCCAAAAAGCAAGCATTGCAAATGAGTATTGCATGATAAAACGCAAAGCAAAAGCTAGCACCGCCGCCAACATAAATAGCAAAAGATTTGCTAGACTTGGCAACCAAAAAGCTTGCGGATAAAAGAGAAAAAATATCACCACCAGTAATAATGTAAAAGGTAAACGGGCTGCTCTTTCAGAAATATGAGACGCAATATGATGCCATACTGGATCAATAGGTTGTAGCAAGCGAGGAGAAAGTTTTCCTTCTACTATTTCCCTTTCAAACTCCCAAACAACCCAAACAACTGTAATTTGTCTGAGGAGAAAAACCGCAAGAAAGTAACGGGCAAAATCTACAGATGATAGACCGAACTGCCCTCCTTGCGCCGCCTGTATCCACACTCCCATGAGAATAATTGGCAGAGAATTTGCCAGCACCCATAAAATAAGTTCCGCCCGATACTCAAGCATATAGGCGTAGTACACTGACAGGAACGTCAGGGCTTTCTTGAAAATTCGCTTCATCATACAAATTTAGTTATCACTCATCACTGATCAGTCGTTGACTTAAACGTTGACCACTCCTGCTTGGAAAACTCGCCCAATCACTTCTTCAACTGGCGGTTCAGTGACTGTCAAATCAACGACATCCAAATCTGCTAAAATACGTGCCACAGTGCGGGTAAGTGCCTCTTGCTGCACCATAAAACACACAGAGCGCCCTTCTATGTGTCGTAGATCACCATATAACATCAGTTTTTCTTTAGGTATAGGATTAATTAACTCCAAATGGACTTCTCGGTAAGGTGCAAAACGTTCCAGCAGTCCATTCAAGCTACCGTCATACATCAACTGTCCTTGGTGAATAAGCAGAACCCGCTGACATAAAGCTGTAATGTCAGCCATGTAATGGCTTGTCAATAGTACTGTCGCTTGATATCGCTGATTGTACTCGCGCAAGAAATCACGCACTCCCACTTGAGCATTTACATCCAATCCAAGTGTAGGTTCATCCAAAAACAGTACCTGAGGACGATGCAAAAGTGCTGCTAATAGTTCAGCCTTCATGCGCTCACCTAAAGACAGTTTCCGCACGGGTTGTGTGAGTTTACCTTCCAGCGACAGCATCTCGGTTAATTCTCCTATCCGTTGACGGAACTCTTTATCAGAGATATTGTAGACAGCACCGTTAATCTTGAGAGAATCAAGTGCTGGTAAGTCCCAAAGCAGTTGCTGTTTTTGCCCCATCACCAAGGTAATTTTTTGCAAAAATGGTTCTTGGCGACGAAATGGAATGTGTCCACCAACTGTAACTTGACCGCTAGAAGGATGAATCAGCCCCGTGAGCATTTTCAGCGTCGTGGTTTTACCAGCGCCATTTGGTCCTAAAAAGCCCACCACTTCACCAGGTGCAATTTCAAAGGAAACATCTTGAACTGCTTTGATTTGTCGGTAGGTGCGGCGGAAAAAGTGGCTGATTGTCCCTACAATGCCTGGTTCTTTAACGGCGACGGGATAAACTTTGCTCAGGTTTTGAACGGATATTATACTATAATCATTTGCAGTAGAAACATTGTGTACTGACGATTCTGGTGGCATATTAGACAGTAATAAATTGGATTTAGCAACAAAGTTTACTTAAAAGAGTTCCAGATCTTATTGTCTTTCAATTTGTAGAAACAATACAACTTTGTTATTATTTTATACTTCCGCACTCACTCGTCCTCAAAGTTTCAAGCACTTGTTAACTGAGTCAAGCGTTTAAGAATGCGAAGCACCTGATATAAATCATTTCCGGGGTTACGCATCAAGAACCCCTTGGATAAAGCATAACGGGGCGGATTTCCTTTAACTAATTTGACGAAAATAAACTCGCTACCACTGGCAATCATACCAAAAGAAATTTTGTCTGGGTGAGGACTACCCAACATATAAGCAAGAATTTGTGCTAGTCCTTCTTCAATTGAGAAGGAAGCTTTTTTAGACTCAATAATCATTAGCCAAAATTGGTCTTTCAAAACTAATGTATCAATTCTGTCTTTGATAATGACATCATCATCAGGCACAGCAATATCTATAGGTTCTTCTGATTTTACGTAAAAAGGAGTTAAGTAAAAATATCCAATAAAAAGTATAGGATCTACAATTGCCATTCTGACGACATCTTCTAGCAAGGGTGGATAGTTAATTAGATTGAAATAACCTGCTTTTACCTTGTCTAAAACTTGTTTATCTAAATCTGTACTTTCAGGCAAATTATCTTGCCATTCCCAGAAGAATTGGTCATCCAAAACTAACTGAAGACCGAAGTTATCGATTAAGAATTTATACCTTGCATTAAGCTTTAAAACCCTTATTTTCTGCCCCCTCCCCGATGCCTTGGCTATGCATTACCCGGATCTTTCTTAACATTGCTGTAAAACAGGCAGGATAAGAATGGTGGCGGTGAGGGTAGTTGTGGGGGTTGACAGGGGGAATCAAAGATGAGTATGAGGAGAAAATTACCTG
>JAESFT010000180.1_pt1 | contig 70254 bp, 57 predicted proteins | sample 9269451 | NCBI WGS metagenome assembly JAESFT01 (sample SAMN14502557, study PRJNA617106) | algae metagenome | isolation source: Scytonema hyalinum WJT4-NPBG1 and co-occurring heterotrophs from well... | place: USA: Mojave Desert, Joshua Tree National Park, California | collected 2006-05-25
GTAACGACTGGTGGCTGCGGTGTAACGACTGGTGGCTGCGGTGTAACGACTGGTGGCTGCGGTGTAACGACTGGTGGCTGCGGTGTAACGACTGGTGGCTGCGGTGTAACGACTGGTGGCTGCGGTGTAACGACTGGTGGCTGCGGTGGATTGGGATTTTTTTTATCTGTATTGTCAGATTGTGCAGGAGTATTTGATACGATTTGTCCTGTATCCAGCAAGGTGCCAACTGGGGAATTGTTTCTAATAATGTTGTTAGTTGGTGAATTTGGGGAACTTGTCGTAGTTGGGTTTACCAAAGATGGGTTTTTAACAATATCTTGACCAGTTAGTGGCGATTGTGCGGCGACAGCTGCAGCAGTTTCAGCTTGAACGCTGGCGATCGCCGGATCTGAATTCGGTACACCCTGTTTTAGAGTCAGATCTAGCCCCTTAACCAGCTCACCCGTTTCATAAAAAGTTCTCAGATCAAAATCGTATAAGCCCTTAAATTTATCTTTAACTATAATTATTACTTGCCCTGCTTGTAGCTCCTGATTTTGAGAAGCATCCTTGTTAGAAACTTGAATGCCACTGTTTGTCAGTGCGCCGACAAGCGTAGTCTCAGTTTTCTCGTCGTAGCGTACAAATAATGCTGAGCCGCGAATTGCTGCTGCTGCATTTGGCGTATTTATACGTGTTTGCCCCCTTCCTGGTGGGATGAGCAGCAGTACTGTCCCAGTCGTCAGTTTGAAATTTCTTGTCTTCGGTAAGAATCGAAAGACTGCCTGTTCTCCTATCCGAGCCAAAGAACCGTCGTTAAAACGCAAGTCTGCCAAGGCAGATCGTCCAGTGGATAACCCATCCCCAGGACTCATGGCATCCGATTTGCGTGCCTGACGATTTGGTTGGTTTTGCGGCATCAGTTGTACCAAATTGCGGAGATTCTGAATGACAGCAAGAGTCAGAGGAGTTGCAGCATCTGCCCGGTTTGGCACCGGCAGCACAACAACTCCCCATAAACTAATTACTACGAATAGAAAAAACTTGCGAAACATAGTTTGGAGCCTCGGATAATTTCATTGATACCAAACCAGTTGAGAACAGGTTCTGATGTTTACGGTTTAAGCCTGTTATCTGTTATAACAAGTTTATTTGCGTACGCAAAATTGCTTAAACTGTACTAATAATTCTGTCTATAAAAACTGTGAATCTACTGTAGATGCATGATTTAAGTTTCTTTTAAGAAAAATCAGTTTTTTGGATACCATAGTATATACTTCATAATTTTTTTACTCTTTAAAAAAATTAGGTATATTTACCACATCTTGTGGCTAAAGTTTCTTAGAAATTTAATATTTCTTCTTGGAACTTTTAGCACAGTCCGTGAATCTACGTTTGCCAAAAAAGATTAAATATGCAACCCAAGGGCTGGATAAATTTGTTCTTTTGGATTGTATTAGCTTCTAGTAGTGCAAACTTGTTTTGCATCAAGAAGGTAGATGCGGCTAAGGCTGCGAATACAGACCTATCAATTACTGAAGATGAACTAGTATCAACCATACCATCTTTAGGGGTTGCGTGGGTACTCGCTCAATTGTGCCAAGAGCGTGGGCAAAAAGCATCTCGCCAAGAAGTACACAAAACAATTTTTAGTAAAGGATCAGGGGGAGAGTCACAGCGAAAAGAGGGCTTCTCTTCTAACTATTGTGGCTCCTCAGCCTACTTTGCAAGTGTTTATACTAAGACCCCAAGTATATATTCGCAGACTCCGCCAGATCAGACACCACCACCACCACCGGAACAAAATCTCACTCCACCACCACCTCCGCAACCCGCCCCAGCGCCGCCAAGCGCACCACCTCCGCAACCCGCCCCAGCGCCGCCAAGCGCACCACCTCCGCAACCCGCCCCAGCGCCGCCAAGCGCACCACCTCCGCAACCCGCCCCAGCACCGCCAAGCGCACCACCTCCCGAACCTTCTGTACCGAATAACCCGCCACAATTAGAAAGTCAGCCAGCCGATTTTCCCAATCCTCTCTCTCCACCCTTAGAGGAACGCTTGCAAGTACCTGAAATAGATAACGCACAAAGATTGCAAAGACTATTGCAACGGTTGCAAGAGAACAAGCAACCACCGCAAGGCGAAGCTAGCTATGGTGAACTAGGAACACTGCTAGTGCGCGAACGACCACTAGAACAGCAACAACCCCCACCGCGTCCTGAACCTCAACCTAGACCTATAGGCAACTTACAGGCTCATGTTGGCTATTTCCATACGAATAACATTTTTTCCTCGAAAGTAAATCCAATAGAAGACGGCTTAATTTACTCTGGACTTACATTAGCCTCTGCGCCTTTACCCTTAGGAAGCAAAACTTATTTGAATGCATCAATTAATGGCAACCTAATTCGTTACATAAATCAATCAAAATACAATTATAACCAACTGAGATTCAACGTTGGTGTTTACCAGCAGCTATCACCGCGAATGTACGGAGAAATTGGATGGAGCAATCAACAGTTGTTCTATGCCAGAAATAGCAGTAACTTTGACGCAGGCGATCGCTTTTTGAATGAAAATTCCTTCCGCCTGTCTTTGGGACGACGAGATCCCCTCACACCCAGATTGATGTTAGATAGCTTCTACGAATTTCGTCTGAGTTTAACTGACCCTCCCAGTAAAGAAGAGAACCGCGATCGAGTCATTCATTCTGTGTGGATTTCTTTAAACTACTATTTAAAACAATCCCTCCAAGTTGGTCTTGACTACCAGTTTGGTTTCTCAGACTTTACCCGACGCCAGAGAGAAGACCTGTACCATCGGTTATATGGTCACTTAAGTTACGGAATATCCAACTACACAAATCTTAGCTTGCAGGGAGGTGTCAGCATAGGTGGTTCAACCGACAGAAATATTGATTTTGATGGCTGGTTCTTCAGTGTTAATTACAATTTGGAATTAGGTCGATTTTGAAATGAGTCATGAGCGATTGCAAATTCACCCAGTTCTTAGTTGCTCGTCCCCAGTCCCTAAATAACTAATCCAGTCACTCCAGCTACCAGCATACAGTTTACCCGTGTGAATGCCAGCCATCTCTAAGGAAAGTAAATTCACACAAGCAGTGACGCCAGAACCGCAATAGACAAAAATTTCCTTTGGATTTTCCAATTCCAACCATCGCTGGCGTTGCTGTTGTTGTGCAAGTATATAGCCGGAGGAGTCTGTCACTTGCTGCCAAGGATAGTTTATAGCTCCAGGAATATGACCAGCGATTTTATCAATTGGTTCTGTTATCCCTAAATAACGCTCTCTTTCTCGTGAATCAACCAACGCTACCTCTTGTGAATCTTTGCGACTTTTCACTATCGAAATATCGACTACCATTTGTGGTTGTAGATTAGGGGTAAAAGTAGCCTCTTGAGTTTCAGCAATGACATTTGTCACGGGATATTCAGCTTTTTTCCAAGCAGAAAAGCCTCCATCCAGCACCGCTACTTGCTCATGTCCCAGGTAACGCAATAGCCACCACAAACGAGATGCAAATGCAAGGCGGGAGTCATCGTAAGCCACAACTAGAGTTTTTTGAGAATTCACCCCTATTGCTGATAACTTATCAGCTAATTCAATAGGGTTGGGTAAAGGATGCCTTCCTCCATGTTCTCCTACGGGACTGGAAAGATCCTGGTTCAAGTCTAGGTAATATGCTCCCTTGATGTGACTTTCTTGGTATTGCTGTCGTCCTAGTTGTGGCTCGGCGAGAGAAAAGCGACAATCGACTATAACAACTTGCGGTTCATCAAGATGTTTAAATAGCCACTCACAAGAAACAACGAAAGGGCTGTCGATCATAAACTATAGCGGTTTGCAATTGGGTAAGGTAGACCAAATTAATGCCATAGACCACTAGTCTTTATTACTATGTCAGACTTAGACAATTTTACACCTAAGCCAACAGCAGATGGCTCGTTCACTTTTTTTTCTCATGAGTTTGGCGAGTCGTTCCACAGCCATTATGGAGCGCGTCAAGAGAGTTTTCTCAAGTTTGTTGATCCTACTCAATTGGCATTAAGAGCAAACAAACCAACGTTGCGGCTGTTGGATGTTTGTTATGGGCTGGGATACAATACAGCGGCTGCTTTACAAGCCATTTGGGCAGTCAATCCCAATTGTTATGTAGAAGTCATTGGTTTAGAAATGAATCCTGCTGTACCACAAGCTGCGATCGCTCATGACTTATTCGACAACTGGGGATACGAATATACCCAAATTTTGACTCAGTTAGCCTCTGAGCATCAAGTGCTGCAACACCGTCTCAAAGCAACCTTATTAATTGGTGATGCTAGAAACTCGATGAGGTTTGTCAACAACTCAGGTTTTCAGGCTGATGCAATTTTTCTCGATCCGTTTTCACCGCCTCATTGTCCTCAGTTATGGACTATTGAATTTATCAAACAACTTTCTATGAGTTTAGATGTATCTGGCTTACTTGCAACTTATTCCTGCGCTGCTGCTGTACGTACGGCTGTTTTAGCAGCTGGACTAGAAATAGGCTCTACACCACCAGTGGGAAGAAAGACACCGGGTACGGTAGCCGGACATCGAGGAGTTGGGGGAGTTGGGGAAGCGCAGGAAGTAGGGGAGCAACGAATTTCTCCCTCATCTGTGCTTCCGCCGCTTTCCCAGGCTGAACACGAACATTTACTCACGCGTGCTGCCATTGCTTATCGGGATCCACAATTGTGCGATACTGCTGATGTGATTTTGAGACGACGACAACAAGAGCAACAAGCGTCTTTCCTAGAGCCTACCTCTCGTTGGCGCAAAAGATGGTTATCGAAAAGTCTACTAGAAAACGTGTAACATTTATTACTATGTACTTTATTAATTCTATAATCTTGGGCAATGATTTTTTGTGATTCACATCACCTCATGACAAGTAAGTGGTCACTGCTACTTAGTGATAAGCGTAGTTTGATGGTTCGCATAAAGAGATCGGCAATGATGCATAACTAAATATCTCAGAATTACAAATTTAAACAAAATACACCTAAGTTTGATATAAAATTCGGCAGTTAAACATTTTTTTGAATGTGATATGAATAAATATCCGTCAAAAACCTGATTTAAAATTTGCAATCATTGGTCATGGCGTAAAAACAGGAAGGAAAATAGGACAGCAAGATTTCCAATGCTTGAAAAGTAGAAAATATTATACTTTTTAGGCGAAAAAATAGATATTTTTTGTGTAAAAGCTTTTAAAAAAAAGGTATGCAGAAAGTCAAGTACTAACAAAATGCTTGATAAAAGCTAGTGTTAACAATTTCTAAACTGGAGTACGCTTATGGTTGAATCGAGAACCAAGTATACGGAACCTAAAGATAATATTATTGGTTTCAAGAACGCGTTAGTCAGCAAAGATGCAGAAAGTTATTCTTTGGATTTATCGAATAAAGACATGATGCAAGAAAAGACTGAAGCCGCGCCTTGTTTGATGAATGGTGCTGTTAATTCTATTCATGATTTATTCGTCTCTAAAAGGGTACAAGCCCAAGATCTGATAGTGAATGAGTTTGATTGCGATGCGCCTAAAATTTTAGTGGTGGATGACCATGCAGCCAGTCGGATGGCTGCTGTCGCTGTTTTAGCTATGGAAGGTTACGAAGTCATAGAAGCAGACAGTGGTTTTACTGGTGTGGAACTGGTAGCACAGAAAGCACCAGACCTGATTCTACTGGATGTAATGATGCCAGAAATGGATGGATTTCAGGTGTGCCAGTTGCTTAAGCAGAATGAACATACCAGACTCATCCCAATAATTTTTATTAGTGGTTTAAATGACAGGCGATCGCGCATTCGAGGAATTGAAGTTGGGGCAGATGATTTCCTCAGCAAACCTTTTGACCGTTTGGAGTTGACGGCGCGGGTAAAATCTTTGGTGACACAAAAGCGTCTGAATGAAGAGTTAGACCACGCTGAACAAGTGCTGTTTTCCATAGCAAGGGCAATTGAAAGCCGTGATCCCAAAACCGGGGATCACTGTGAACGGCTGGTGAAGTTCGGCAAAGCTTTTGGTGAATATCTCAATCTCACACGCAACCAAATTCGGGATTTGATGTGGGGGGGTTATCTGCATGACATCGGCAAAGTGGCTATTCCGGACGCAGTGCTGCTGAAAACAGGGAAATTCACGGCACAAGAATGGGATATTATGAAGCAACACGTTTTGATTGGAGAAAAAATCTGCCAGCCACTACGCAACATACGAGGTGTGATTCCTATTATCCGCCACCATCATGAGCGTTGGGACGGTTCTGGGTACCCTGATGGACTTGTAGGAGAGGACATTCCTTATCTAGCCCAAGTATTTCAGATGATTGATATTTTTGATGCTCTGATCAGCGAACGACCCTACAAAAGAGCTTTCACGCTAGAAGAAGCCAAGGCTTTGATGGCGGAAGAAACAGCCTTAGGATGGCGTAATCCTAGACTAATGCAGCAGTTTACAGAGTTTATTTCTTCTTTTCAAGATTGGCAATTATGGGTGAGTTAGGTTTTGAGTTTATGAGCGCGTTAGTATAAATTGAGCCTAAACTCAAATGAGCAGGCGCATTCAAAGTAATTCACTCATAGCTAAATTATGGTTGTTGTAGCAATTCTGGCGGCGGGACGTGGAACACGTATGAAATCAAACCTGCCCAAGGTTTTACATTCTTTGGGTGGGCGATCGCTCATTGGACGAGTTATCGACAGTGTCAAACCGCTTTCGCCGACTCGACAGATGGTGATTGTTGGGTATCAAGCTGTTGAAGTGCAAGCAGCCATGCAGTCAATTCCAGATTTGGAGTTTGTCGAACAGACTATACAACTGGGGACAGGTCATGCTATCCAGCAATTACTCCCCCACCTTGAAGGCTACACAGGCGATTTGCTCGTATTATATGGTGATGTCCCTTTGCTTCGCACAGAAACTCTGAAAAATCTGTTGCAAACTCATACTCAGCACCAAAACGCCGCCACTATCCTCACCGCACACTTAGATAATCCCAAAGGCTACGGACGCGTTTTTTGTAATAGTGACAATATTGTCCAACAAATTGTTGAAGACCGAGATTGCACACCGACTCAAAAACAAAATAACCGCATTAATGCTGGGATTTACTGCTTCCGTTGGCAGGATTTGGCAAAAGTTCTGCCTCAGTTACAGGCAAATAATTCTCAAAAAGAATACTACCTGACGGATGCTGTCAGTCAAATAGAACCAGTGATGGCGGTGGATTTGGAGGATGACCAAGAAATTCTGGGCATTAATGACCGCTTGCAGCTGGCAACAGCATACGAGATTTTGCAAAAGCGAGTCAAAGAAAAATGGATGACAGCAGGTGTCACTCTCATTGACCCGGCAAGTATTACAATTGATGACACTGTAGAAATCGAGTCGGATGTGATTATCGAACCCCAAACTCACTTGCGGGGTAATACAGTTATTCAGACAGGAAGTCGCATCGGACCAGGAAGTTTAATTGAAAACAGCCAGATAGGTGAAAATGTCACGGTGCTGTATTCAGTGGTGAAAAATAGCATCGTGCAGACAAGAACCCAAGTTGGTCCCTATACTCATTTGCGTGGGGATGTGGAAGTGGGTGCTGGCTGTCGCGTGGGAAATTTTGTGGAATTGAAAAATACCAAGTTGGGCGATCGCACTAACGTTGCTCATTTGTCGTATTTGGGTGATACAACTGCGGGAAGTCGCGTCAATATTGGTGCAGGTACAATTACCGCCAATTATGACGGTGTAAAAAAACATCCTACCAAGATAGGCGATCGCACCAAAACTGGTTCCAATAGCGTTTTAGTTGCTCCCGTGACGCTGGGAGACGATGTCTACGTGGCGGCTGGTTCCACGATTACAGAAGATGTCCCTGATGATTCTCTGGTGATTGCCCGTGCTCGTCAAGTTGTGAAACCAGGGTGGCGCAAAAAGAGCCCTGACTCCACAAAAGACGAGTGAGTCCTGAGTCCGGAGTTGAAAGAGAGTTGTGAGTGCCAAGTCACTTGCAACCCTTTATCTTATCAGCACTCTGGACTGAATACACAGCCAATTTCTGTTCCAACGGGAACTTCTAAGGTATCGCCAATCTTCTCGCCGTTGTGGTATGCGGCGAGAAGGGCTTGGCTAGTTTTCCCCCAAGCGATCGCCCCACTGGCATCTAAGGCGATCGCTCCAAAGTCCCGCTTATGTTCGTGTGCTTCCGCAAATGTACGCTGCATTGCTTCTTTGAGGGACATACCATCAGTGACGCGCACCACAATTCGTGGTGCTAAGCACTCATCAATAATGTCTTCTCCAATACCAGTACAACTAACGGCTGCATATTGTGTCGCGTAGTTTCCTGCTGGCATGGCAGAATCACTGACGCGTCCAATCCGCTCAAATCCCTTGCCACCTGTAGAAGTACCTACAGATAGTCTTCTTTGAGTATCTAATACGACTACACCAATCGTGCCACGTCGGGCATTGCTGGTTTCCACCAGTTCTGATTCTGCTACCACTCCAGCCATCGTTCTTTTAAAATTGTCTTGACGCTCTTGTATCCACTCTTGCAATCGCAACTCAGTTAAGCCATTGTAGCTAGGGATTTGCAACTCCCGCGCTAGTTCTGCTGCGCCGTAATCTGAGAGTACGCGGTCAGGAGAGGATTGGAGAGCGATCGCCAAGTCAATGGGATTTTTCACTCGTGAAACATTTATCACTCCACTAAAGCTTTGGGATGCACCATCCATCAGGGAAGCACTCATACGGATTTGACCATCCGATTGCAGCACCGAACCAGTACCAGCATTAAAGCGGGGGTTGTCTTCCAACATTTGACAACCCCGCACAACCGCCTCTTTTGCACTGATTCCCGATTCTAGGAGAGAATAGATTTCCTCTATGATTGGGTAGAGAGAACGGCGTACCGCCTCAACTCCTCCTTTTCCCTTCAGAGAACTACCAGCCCCCCCATGAATAATTAATTTAGGTTGTACCTTCTCCATCTCTTTGTTTATTTCTCCGTACCTTTACGGTCATTTATTTGTTTCATTATTAGCCGACGAACGGCGACGACGGCAACGTTCTGAGCAGTATTTTACGTCATTCCAGCACTCTGCCCATTTTTTGCGCCAAGTAAAAGGGCGCTGACATACCGGACAAATTTTTGTAGGCAAGTCAGATTTAGAACGAGCACGTCCCATATTATTAAGCAACAGAACTGAGCTGGATTTCTGAGATTTGGAAGACAATTATAACTAGTTTGCTACAACCTAAGGGTAATTTTTGTAACTTATTGTGGGGTTAAACCCCTCATCTTTATGGAACGATCTGTTTGAGCAGGCTTTTGAGGTCATAGGGAACAGCGTTTTGCGATTCCCACCGATAAGCAGCTTCCAGATTTTCAGTCATTAGGTGAATAAAAGCATGCAACCTGTGGTAACGAGACGGTTAATTATACGCCGTATGACAGAGACAGATTTGCTTGATTTTCTGACATATCAAACTCACCCTAAGGTTTTGCGGTATATGCCTGTAGAGCCACTTACCGAGGAGCGAGCAATGCGCTTTCTCGCCCGACAAGCAGTAGTGGAAATTGGCGATGAAGGCGGTTATATCGTGTTTGCCATTCACCATATAGGCGATGCCAAAATGATTGGCGAGGTTGGCATTAACCTATTGCCTTGGGCGCAAAGTAAGGGCGAAATCGGGTGGTCACTTCACCCGATCTATCAGGGGCATGGTTACGCAACAGAGGCGGCACAAGTATTACTCACCTATGGCTTTGCACACCGCAAGTTGCACCGAATCACCTCGATCTGCGACACACGTAATACAGCATCGTTTCGGCTAATGGAGCGTCTTGGCATGAGGCGTGAGGGGCATTTACGGCAAAGCCAATTCATAAAAGGCTCATGGCAGGACGAGTATATATACGCCTTATTGGATGACGAGTGGCTTGCCCAACAGAGTGTCACCGTTGACGGGTAGAATTTGCGTCATCTTTATTAATTCTGTTGACTCATATTTTGGCATTTTAGATACTGAAAAATCACAAAAATTACGTTTTTTGCTACTACATAATAATTCCTGACAGGTTAAACAAATTGCACTTTTTTCAAACATAGATTGCTACTATATGAGTTGCCTATACACAGTAAGCAGACTTAGCAATTTTAGTTTTGGATTACGGATACTCATTTGGATATTTATAAACACACACTTCGTCCCCTCTTGTTCACTCTGCTGAAAGCAGATCCAGAGTGGTTGCACTCTTCAACGATGCGTAGTTTAAGCTGGTTGGGAAAAACTGACCACCAAGCACCTGCAAGCTGGATCAACCAACGTTTGGTGCAGTCATTTTGCCTGTCTGATCCACGTCTAGAACAAAATCTATTCGGGCTACACTTCCCCAACCCCTTAGGTTTGGCAGCTGGGTTTGATAAGGATGGCGTTGCAGTCCCAATTTGGTCAAAACTTGGTTTTGGTTTTGCAGAAGTGGGAACTGTCACTTTTCACGCACAACCAGGAAATCCCCGTCCTCGCTTGTTTCGCTTGCCCTTGGACAATGCTGCTCTCAACCGTATGGGTTTTAACAATCAAGGTGCAGCAGCAATGGCAGCGCGGTTGGCGGAAGTTAGGGAATTAAACTTGTCTATACCTATAGGTGTCAACCTGGGAAAATCTAAGATAACTCCTCTAGAAGAAGCCGCAAAGGATTATCTCAATAGTTTTCGCTTAGTTAAGGATTACGGAGATTATTTTGTCGTCAATGTCTCTTCACCTAATACGCCAGGATTGCGATCGCTCCAAGATGCCGCCATGCTCAGTTCTATCTTGGAAGTTTTGCAACAGGAAAATAATACACAAAAACCTATTTTTGTCAAGATAGCTCCAGACTTAGAATGGGAGGCGATCGCCGATATTATTTCCTTGGCAAAAACCTATCAATTAGCCGGGATTATTGCTACCAACACTACTATTCGTAGGGATGCACTAAAAACACAGGTGATTGCCCAAACTGGCAAATCACCTCAACAAGAAGCTGGTGGTATCAGCGGTGCCCCAGTCAGGGAACGTTCCACCGAAGTCATTCGTTTTATTTGGCAGCAAACAGCAGGTGAATTACCGATTATCGGCGTTGGCGGCATTTTTACTCCTGAAGATGCCTGGGACAAAATTACTGCTGGTGCTTGCCTCATTCAAGTATATACAGGCTGGATTTACGAAGGTCCAGCCATGAGCCGCCACATTCTTAAAGGTTTGTTATCTAAGTTAGAACAAAGGGGATTAAATTCCATCTCCGAAGCTGTGGGTTTACAGGGAAAAACGGAAAAGTAAAAAGAAATTTCTTTCTTTAAACTTTTGCCTTTTTCCTTTTAACTTTTACTTTCTTCAACCGGGAAAAACTCTTTAGTTTTCCTTGAGTATTTCCAAGCAACGCCATCCGGATCCTTACCGCGACTCCATTCTGGAAAATCTGGATCATCTCGCCGCTTATAAACAGTGCTGGAATAAACATTGAGGCGCTTGGCAAGTTCTGATTGAATCAGAGAGCCAAAAACCAATTGTTTTTCCAGCGGTTTTTTTGCTTCCTCAGGGGTAAGCTGCGGTGGTAATTCAGGTTCTGGTTCTTCCAGGTGTGCCTGGGGTGGCGGTGGTGCTAGAAATGGTAGGGCGTGCTGGGCAACTGGTTGAGGAGCAAGTTCTTTCGGTGGTTCGCTACTGTCAAGTATGCTGCCTAAAGTACTCGCTGTGATAAAGTAATAGACTTTGCTTCCGTCTTCCGAGTTACTGGTGCTAGCACCAAATTCTGCTGCTTTCGTATCTAGATAGCGTTTTGCTGCTTCGCCAGGAAAATTTCCCTTGATTGCCAAGTCCATTGGCGTAATCCTGCCTTGGTTTTCCCGAATCAGTTGATGGAAAGTCGGGTTCACTTTTTGGCACCACTGTTGCCACCTGTAAAGTTGCCAGACATTGAAAGTCAGGACGAGCAGGATGGTACCCAACCAAATTCGCCAGGTAGCAACAAGGAAAATAATCAAGAACGAAATAGGCAAAAGTAGAACTAGAAAACCCTTGCCGTAGGTTTCTATTGTTTTTTCACTCATGCCGATGACTGCCAAGTGATTGTGTTTGGAAATAATAATATATCTTGGCAAAAATTGGGGACATTGTTTGTAGTATTTGTTTATTTGCCAGAAATTTTCTCGGCAAAATGCAACCAAAGGTGTAAGCTCCTCTTGGCAAAGCAGTTTATGTGGAGCCTGGAAGGTAGATTGCACTGGATGTTCGATGCTGGTTTTTGGAACTTGCTGCGGCGTTGTTTGCTGATTGGTAGGGCAAAAAGTACTTACCATGCTGGCAAACATGAATTGACAGAGGATTTTTTTGCCGTCATGAGACAGGCGAGCAAACATACTCACTCTGTGAGTGTATGATTCTCAATTTCACAAACAGGTAGGGCATCATTTCCTTGAGTGGCTGTTGCTGTATTCGCCTGTGCGTATGTTGTTGTCACGACATAAGTTTCCTGCTGAAATGGTTTAAATCCCCGTTTCAGATAGTTTGTGAGTGCTGCTGGATGGTCTAAGGTGCAGGTATGTACCCAAACGCGATCAGTCGCCTTTTTCCAAGCCTGCTCAATTGCTATTGTCAGTAGATACTTACCCAGCCCGCGTCCTGTATATTCCTTAAGTAGCCCAAAGTAGGCAATTTCAACTGAGCCATCTTCGTATTGGTGTAACTCAAAGAAACCACTTGGTGCTCCTGTGTAGTAAAGCACCCACAATGAAATGCTTGGTTGACTCAGGTGGGCTTGAATCTGCTGATCACACCAGTTGCGACGGTCTACCCAATGATAATCACGTCCAACTTCACAATACAGATAACGGTAGAACGATGCAGGACAATCAAAAATTTGGGTGATATGTAGGCGATCGCCTACAAGATTCACCACTGGCTTATGCTCATCGGGTGATAGCATTTGCAGGTAAGTTCTTGTAGCTTCGATGCTTTTCATACTAAAAATTTTGCACCAAACCAGGCTGGCTAAGTTGAACTCGATTGCTTTTCGGACTTCATACCCTATAATAATTTACCGACCTGTTTGAGTATTAAACCTGTAATCTTAACGACTTAATCAAGAAATTGTCTATAAAAATACAGTTTTGTATGATGCGTGTCGCTTCATAATTGAGAAATTTATTTACATAGCTTTGCACTATATCTCCTAACCTAAAGACTGGATATCTACACTTGTAATCTCAATACAATCCCAAGACAGAAGATAAATTTTTGTGGCTTTGATATTAATAAGTACTTAACCAAGCAATCAGCCGCAGCTTATGTTAGGAGTTATCAATGCATCTAGAACCTATTGTTTCTTTTGCCATACTGTTAACTGTCATCTTAATTGTCCCTCTCGTTTTTGAGCGACTGAAGTTGCCTGGATTGCTGGGGTTACTGGTAGCAGGCGTCGTCCTAGGACCGCATGGATTTCATCTTCTCAACAATGAGTCGGAAACCCTCAAACTACTCTCTGGCATTGGGCTGATTTACCTGATGTTTGTGGCGGGGCTGGAAATTGACATGGAGCAGTTTGAGCGAACCAAGCATCGTTCCATCGGCTTTGGTACGTTTACCTTCCTTGTGCCTTTGATTGTCGGAACAATAGTAGGGCGAATATTTGGCTTTGGTTGGAATGCCTCTGTTTTGATAGGTTCTTTGTTTGCCTCCCACACCCTGCTGGCATACCCAATCATCAGTCGCCTGGGAGTGATTAACAATGAAGCTGTGACTGTCACCATCGGTGCAACCATCTTTACAGACATCGGCTCACTGCTGGTACTCGCGGTATGTATCGGTATCCATCAAGGAGAATTCTCCACGTTTAGCTTAGTCAAGCTGCTGTTAGGGCTAATCATCTACTCTGCTGTCATCCTGTTCGGCTTTAAGTGGTTGGGGCATGAATTTTTTCGGCGAACCGGAGACGAACAAGGAAACCAATTTTTGTTTATCTTGCTGGTGGTCTTTATATCCGCACTGGGAGCAGAAGTTATTGGGGTAGAAAAGATTGTCGGGGCATTCCTAGCAGGATTAGCGGTAAATGAGGTTATCGGTTCTGGACCAGTGAAAGAAAAGGTGGTGTTTGTCGGTAATGTCCTGTTCATCCCAATTTTCTTCATTAGCTTGGGCTTGTTGATTGATATTCCGGCATTTATCAGCAGCATTAGTTCTATCTGGTTAACCCTGGCTATCTTAGTAGGTTTAATTGGCAGTAAGTTTGGAGCAGCACTCCTGGCAAAGTTGGTTTACCGCTACAACTGGCGTGAGATGATTACGATGTGGTCGCTATCTCTGCCACAAGTGGCGGCTACGCTGGCGGCGACTTTGGTAGGCTATCGCGCAGGGTTGTTAACTGAAAATGTGCTGAATGCCGTGATTGTTCTGATGATAGTGACAGCGACATTAGGACCTTTAATCACTGCCCGAAGTGCGGCTGGGTTGACCGTAACGGACACGACTCCTGAAACTGAAACAACTGGGTCAATGCTTGGCTGGAAGGATGACCCAACCGACGCGTTGACAGTGGTTGTACCTGTTCGGAACCCGGAAACGGAGAGGAATTTGATTGAAATGGCGGCACTGTTTGTACGCCGCGAATCAGGTAAGGTAGTCGCCCTAGCGGTGACGCCTGCTCATTTACACATGGACGCACCAGAGTTGGAGAATGACATCCAGCGAAGCAAAAACCTTCTATCTAATGCTGTAGACCTCGGTCGGGAATTTGGGGTAGAAGTGGAACCTGTGGCACGCATCGAACACGGTATTGCTCAGGGTATTAGTCACGCGAGCCGAGAGCAAAACTCTAGCTTGATTGTCATGGGCTGGGGCAGAACTACAGGATTGCGTGCCCGGGTGTTTGGTGGTGTCATTGATAGGGTTCTTTGGGCATCTCACTGCCCTGTGGCTGTTACCCGCCTGTTAGATTCGCCTAGCAATATCCGCCGAATTTTGGTACCGATTGAAAATTTCAGCCAAGAGGCAGTACAGATTGTGCGATTTGCAGAGATTCTAGCAAATGCCAATCAAGCAGAGGTGACGCTGCTGCACGTGTGCGATCGCCGTACCTCAAGGGCCCGCATTGCCTGGATCGAGTCGCAATTGAATCTACTGATTGAGCGATACTTCACTCAAAGCCCTACCAGCATTAAAGTTATGCCAGCGGATAATGTGGTGAGTGCCATCCTCAACGCAGCAAAATCCTGTGACCTTGTCGTGCTGCGATCGCGTCGTCGTCGCTTAAGTATAGGTCAAGTTGCCGTCAGCGATGTTACGACTGACGTGGTACGGCAACTCCAGTGTTCCATAGTGCTGCTAGGAGAGCCACAAGGCTACCAAGGGAGTATACGTAAAGCCAGGGTGACTGTCAAAAAGGTATCGTCTGCAACAGTTTCATAAGTGTGTCGTTTGCCTCTTCCCATAGGGGGATGTGTAATTTCATAGGAAGAGGCATACACGAGAAACCTGTAGGCTATGTCCTAAGTATGAATTGCTCCCAGTAGCAATGGAAATCAAAATCAAGATAGATGCTGTTGTGATTGGGATAAGTTGAAGATAGAAGCAAAAACCCGTTCTTCGCTCTTCATTCTTCCCGAAAGTCATGACATTCAATTACGATCTGTTTGTAATTGGTGCTGGTCCTGGAGGACTAGCAGCAGCTAAAAAAGCAGCAAGTTACGGTGCGCGTGTCGCTATTGCTGAAAAAGAAGCCATTGGTGGCACTTGTGTAAATCGCGGTTGCGTTCCTAAAAAACTGATTGTCCAAGCTGCTGACTTGGCGCTGCAAAATCAAATGGCGCTTAGCTACGGTTGGAGTGACTGCGAAACGTACTTTGACTGGACAAAATTTCTCAACTCCGTACACCAGCACATCGAAAGCATTCATCACTCCTATTTTGAACAGTTGCAAAAAGCAGGAGTTGAACTCATTCGGGGTGATGCCACCTTCCGAGATGCTCACACTGTAAAAATTAATGAATCCGAATATACAGCTGACAAGATTTTAATTGCTGTAGGTGGGTATCCCATCAAACCAAACATCCCAGGCATTGAATACGCCATCACCTCGCGTGAAATGTTTCACTTACCCTACTTACCTCAACGGTTAGCAATTATTGGCGGTGGCTACATTGGTGTGGAATTTGCCAGCATGATGAATGCTTTTGGGTGTGAAGTCACAATCATCGAGCAAGATGAAATAATTTTATCAGGGTTTGATCATGACATCCGCATTGGCGTTCAAGAAGGTTTGAGCAAACGGCAAATTCGCTTTATCGGCAACAGCACCGCAAAACAAATCAAATACTCACAAGAGACATTGGTGTTAACCATTACTGGCAACTCTCGAAAAACAATTGCAGCAGACACTATACTAGTTGCCACAGGTCGCGCCCCAAATACCAAAAACCTTGGTTTAGAAAATGCTGGAGTAGAACTTGGGGAAAAAGGCGCAATCCAAGTCGATGAATACAGCCGCACAACTGCGGAAAATATTTTTGCCGTGGGCGATTGCACAAATCGCCTGCAATTAACCTCAGTTGCCAGAGTAGAAGGTGTTGCTTTTGCCAACACAGTTTTTGGCAAAAAACCACAAAAAGTCGATTATGAGCAAGTGCCTTCTGCCGTTTTTGCTCGCCCAGAAGCAGCAAGTGTAGGTATGACCGAGGCAAAAGCACGGGAAAAATTTGGTGAATCTGTCAAATGCTACTGCGATCGCTTTCAACCTTTACTGTCTCAACTGACTGATAAGGAGGAACAAGCTACCATTAAGATAGTTGTTGAAGGTGAATCCGAGCGTGTTTTAGGCGCTCACATGGTTGGTGAACACGCAGCAGATATTATTCAAAGTCTCGCTGTTGCCATTCGTAAGGGTATTACCAAGCAAGACCTAGATGAGACAATCGGCATTCATCCAACAACGGCTGAGGAGTTTCTTCTTATGTCCCTTTAAGGGAATAACTTAGTCCTGCCTCAAGACCTTTTTCAAAGGATACCATCTTACCCTACGAGATGTTAGTTTCGTTGGTAAAGTGGTATCAAATTTTTTTTGATGACTCTCAAAGGGAAGCTTGATATGACATATGATTACGACCTATTTGTCATTGGTGCCGGTTCTGGGGGTTTGGCTGCTTCCAAACGCGCTGCAAGCTATGGGGCAAAAGTAGCGATCGCCGAAAATGATTTGGTGGGCGGAACCTGTGTGATTCGTGGCTGCGTTCCCAAAAAACTCATGGTTTATGGCTCCCACTTTCCCGCATTGTTTCATAATGCAGCTGGCTATGGGTGGAAGGTTGGTGAAGCACAACTGGATTGGCAACATTTCATCACAACAATAGATAAGGAAGTTCGGCGGCTGTCACAACTGCACATCAACTTCCTAGAAAAAGCAGGAGTCGAACTGATTCCAGGTCGCGCTACGCTGATAGATCCGCACACTGTAGAAGTGGACGGACGTAAAGTCACAGCAGACAAAATTTTGATTGCTGTGGGAGGACGTCCGATCAAACCAGATTTACCAGGGATGGAATATGCCATCACCTCGAACGAAATCTTTCACCTCAAAGAACAACCAAAACATATCGCCATCATTGGTTCTGGTTATATTGGCACAGAATTTGCCTCTATTATGCGCGGATTGGGCAGTGAAGTGACGCAAATCATCCGCAAAGACTCGATTTTGAAAGGTTTTGATGAAGACATCCGGATCGAAATTCAGGAAGGGATGGCTAACCACGGAGTGCGATTTATCAAGAATAGTGTCGTAGAAGCCGTGGAACGCGTCCCAGAAGGCTTGAAGCTGACGTTATCTGGAGAACATACTGAACCAATCATTGCCGATGTGTTTTTAGTCGCAACAGGTCGCTCACCCAATATAGAAGAACTAAATTTAGAAAACGCTGGGGTTGAAATCGTTCCCAGTTCCATCGAAGGACCTGGATACAGCACCATGAATGCTATAGCTGTTAACGAATACAGTCAAACTTCTCAACCGAATATTTTTGCCGTAGGTGATGTCACTGACAGAATCAATCTCACTCCTGTAGCCATAGGCGAAGGTCGTGCTTTTGCAGATAGTGAATTCGGCAATCAGCGCCGTGTCTTTAATCACGAAAATGTCCCCACAGCCGTATTTTCTACACCCGAAGCTGCTACAGTCGGTTTGACCGAAGCACAAGCACGTTCTCAACTGGGAGACGACGCAGTCAAAACCTATCGCGCTCGTTTCCGCCCGTTATTCCACAGTTTGACAGGTGCATCAGAAAAGACAATGATGAAGTTGGTGGTGGATGGCAACACCGACAAAGTGCTAGGCGCTCATATGGTGGGTGAAAGCGCAGCTGAGATTATTCAAGGCGTGGCGATCGCCGTCAAAATGGGCGCAACCAAAAAAGACTTTGACGCCACAGTCGGTGTCCATCCGACAGCCGCAGAAGAATTCGTCACCATGCGGTAATTGCCTTGCACTACATCTACCTTCACGGCTTTGCATCGAGTCCTCATTCTGCCAAAGCAGAATACATACGTACTTGCTTTGCACAAGCAAATATCAAGCTGGAAATCCCCGATTTGAATGCTGGCGATTTTTCTCACTTAACAATCACTAGCCAGCTTACTCAAGTTGCGTCCCAATTGAGCCATAATTCTACGCCAGTCACGCTGATAGGTTCCAGTTTGGGCGGTTTGACATCCGCCCATCTGGGACAGCAGTATCCACAAGTGCAACGCCTCGTCCTTTTGGCACCAGCTTTCGGGTTCTTATCCCATTGGTTAGTGAAGTTAGGAGATGAGACGCTACAGCGTTGGCAAAAAGAAAAATATCTCATGGTTTATCACTATGGAGACGAGCAAAAACTTCCTCTGAATTACGATTTCGTAAAAGACGCTAGTCAATATAAAGAGGAAGCATTACAACGCCCCATCCCCACTCTTATCCTGCATGGACGACACGATGATGTGATTCCCATTCAAGCCAGTCGCGACTTTGCTCAAAAGCGTCCTTGGGTAGAGTTAATGGAACTCGACAGCGACCACGGTTTAGGCAATATGATGGCACAAATTTGGCGGGCAATACAATTATTCTGCCAGTTACCTTAAAGGTGTATAATCAACAATTCTTAGTCATTTGTTGATTATTTTTTACTAATGACTAATGACTAATGACTAATGACTAATGACCAATGACTAATGACTAACCATGCTGCAATTCATCAGGTCAGACTTAGCCGAATTTACCGCTTACAAACCTCACCCCAGCAGCAATACTGCTGAAGGTGTCCAACCATCAACTCAAATTGATCGCTTGGATACCAATGAAAGCCCCTACGATTTGCCACCACAAATTAAAGAAAAATTGGCTGGGACTTTCGAGCAACTGATCGAGACGAACCGTTATCCTGATGGCGGACATGAAACACTAAAAAGTGCGATCGCGCACTACGTCAATGAGTCAGCGAACCTCTCGCCATCTGTTTTCAGTGCTTCCCATATTTCCGTTGGCAACGGTTCGGATGAACTGATACGCTCGATACTAATTGCGAGTTGTTTAGGCGGAGAAGGCTCTATTCTGGTCGCTCAACCCACTTTTTCCATGTACGCTATTTTGGCGCAAACTCTGGGCATTCCTGTTGTGACGGTAGGGAGAGAGGCAGATTTTGAAATTGATTTACAAGCAGCCCAAGTAGCCCTAGAACAAACTCAAAATCCTCCCATCCGGGCAGTTTTTGTCGTTCATCCCAATTCACCCACTGCGAATCCCTTAACAACGGCAGAGTTAGCATGGATCAGAAGCCTGAACGAGCATATTCTCGTCGTCATTGATGAAGCTTACTTTGAATTTAGTCAGCACACCCTTGCTGCTGAATTACCACAGCGTCCTAACTGGGTGGTGTTACGCACGTTTTCTAAAGCTTTCCGATTAGCAGCATTGCGAGTAGGGTATTGCCTTGCCCATCCTGAATTTATCGCCATTTTAGAAAAAGTTCGCTTACCCTATAATCTTCCCAGCTTCTCATTAGCGGCAGCAACAGTTGCTCTGCAAAACCGCACACTCCTGTTGGAGTCAATTCCCCAAATCCTCAATGAACGAGCCAAACTCATTCAAGGTTTATCTCAACACTCAACATTACAAGTTTGGGAAAGCGCGACGAACTTTGTTTACGTGCGTCTCAAACCAAATGGTTCTCACTCACAAGACGCTGCTGTAAAAGTTATTCACCAAAACCTTAAAGCTGCTGGCACTTTAGTGCGGCAAATTAACGGAGGATTGCGAATTACTGTAGGGACTCCCGAGGAAAACGCCCGGACACTCAATCGGCTACAAGTTGCTTTACTTGATTTAAATAAATAAATAAGTTGTAATCTTTAGACTTCTTGCAAAAATCTTTTTTCTAGTCTTCTTTGCGCCTAGAGCGTAGAGCGCGAGACAAAATCATCTTTACCCAAGAGGTTCTTTGATAGATATTAACATAAAAGCACTTTGTTACGACTTATGAAATTCTCGTACGTGTTAGATATGTAAAATTCATCTGTCTCGACTTGTGCCTTATCCAAGGAAAAATGCGATAAACTCAGTCATCAAAACTGCCATCTACCTCACTACCCAAACGGCGTAATATTGCCACCGTTTGTGGCAGCACACCTACTAAAAGGGCAAATGCTTCATCTGGCAATTGAGTCACCATTTCTGGTGGAAAGTATTGTTCAAATTGGTCTAGGATCTTCTGGACTCGCTGTGCTGGTACTGGGTTTTCTGTAATTTGTTTGATTAACCGAATCCACTGTCGCCTAATTAAGTACGCTTTCTGGCGTTCCTCATGAGATTCAGGATTTAATAACGACAGGTTGCCTATGGGCAATGCTCCTCGACAATCACGGTCGTAATCGCCGCCTACAGCCGCCCCAGGACCAGCAAATTCAGCATGGTAACGTTTGAACAGTATTAAACCATTCCGCCTACGACTGTTAACCATGAAAACTTTTCCACTGAGCAGCATGGTTAGAAGATCCGAGCCATAGGATTGCTCAGTTCCATCGGGCATGACAATATAGTCAAGGAAACTGGTGTCAGGATAATAAGTAGATACCATAGCAGTCTGATAGCGTCGATGCTTTTCGCTATCCATTTTTTCTCAAAATTTGAATGAGTTTGGTAATTGGCTGCACTTTAGATAGAAAACGAATTTGTTGCGGGATCAGCGTTTTGTGTTTTTCTTACTATCAAGAATTGGCTTGTGAATTTGAGTAATAATAAATAGACCTTGTTTCGTAATTGAGTAATCATATTTTATGAGATTTAACTGCATTTGTCTTCAACTCAAGGAGGATTTCTTTAAAGTTTTTATAAAGATAAATACCTAAAATACGAAGTTATTGTAAGGATTTGAATTTTTTTTGAGCGTCATTTCCCTGATGTCATAAATCTATAGTTTTTCTTAAATAATTTTTTTTTGCTATTTCTTTTGTTATTTAAATAGTAGATTAATTATCTAATATTTCCTATCGAAATACATAAAACTTTCAATAAATAAAAATAAAGTTTTTTGTTTTAATATATTAATAAATATCTTGGCATAGAAAGTCTCAGCTATTTTTATAAAAAACATATTATACAATAATAAAAAACTCTATACTTATTGTAAATATTTTTAAATAGCTATACAGCCATAAAGATATTATAAAAAAAATTATTATATTATTTCAAGTATATTTACCTAATTTAGCTAAATTTCTCATAAAAATATTCTTTCTGGCAGCCCCTATGTGTATGTATGGTGCCTAAACAGACGGTTGTATTCTAGTCACCGTCAAATATCTTGATTTTGCATATGTGAAGATGGGATAGCGTTATATGCTCAAGCAATCAGTTAAGCTTGCACCAAAAAGTATTGGAAGCTTACATCAAACGGCATAAGACTCACAAAAAAAGAGAATTCAAATAGCTGAGTCAAGATTTAGGCGCTTATGCAAAAGAATCTGGCGTGAGCGTCTTAAAAAGAATGCATCCAAATGAGATTCGACTTTATGCACCTGATATCCCAGCTTGAAATAGAGCTGCCCAGCATGATGGTTATTTTCCAAAACGTGGAGGTATAAATCTTGGAATCCCCAGGAAAGGGCAACTTTTTCACAACCTGTCAGTAACCCAGAAGCAGCGCCCTGTCTACGGTATTTTGGGTGGACAGCTAAATTAGATAAGTAAGGAAAACTCTTACCGCTTTGTATCCAAGAGTCACTAAAACGCACACCTAACTCTACAGTTCCAACTAAGTTGCTTGCGGCATCAGCAGTCGTGTCAACGGCAACTAAACAGATGTGATGAGGCGCAGGAGATGCCAAACGATGCCTTAAATCTTCGTATATACCCAAACGCAATAATGGAAAAAGCCACCCGAATAAACCACTTTGGGAGTGAAAGCTTTCGGCAATGATTTGGGCAACACCAGTCAAATCAGCAGCGGTAGCCGCACGAATTTGGAATTGGCTCGAAGCTGGCACGGCGGCTGAGACTGGTTTTTGATGAGATGAGTGAAAAAACGAGGGTTTCAAGGCTAGTTTAGTTTTGATTTTATGCTACAGAAATATTCTCAAATTTCCTAAAACACTATCAAACCTGTATGAAAACTTTAAATTCGCTCATAGATACTGGATATTGTTCCTCTATACCTAAGCTTCAGAGCATATCCAACAATCAGCAAAATAGCAACATATCTGGCACTGTTTTTTGTAGTATAATCTGCTGCAACAAGCATTGCCTACAAATTTTTTTGACAAACACATCAGGGCAAAATCTGGTCTCTAAGCAAAACATTGCTGTGTGCCTAGTAGGATAAAGGCAATGATTGAAAAAGTTACTCAGGGCTTATGCAAGGGAACTGGTGGACTTTTTGAGAACTCAGGGTTCAGTACTTATAAACCCTATACTATCGGCAATGATTCAGCATACCGGGCTGATGGTCGTGATTGCTAAATTGGAAGTGGGTATTTGTTCAATAGTATACTTTGCTCTTTAATTTTATTGCTGTATTGCAAACTTTACCATGATTGCTCTAAATAAAACTTATTTGCAAATGTTAACGTTAGTGCTGCGGTGGGAAAACTGAATATGCGGCAACAAGTTAGATTTTTCAGCCAGCCTTGAGTGCTGCATACCTTGTTTGACAGTTCTCGCTCTTCGGTGAGGAGAGATTTAGCAACTAACCAACTATTCTATAAGGTTAAAGCGGGACCATCAACGTAATTGGGGTGCACCAAAGCAAACGGGAATCTACATAAGCTATTGAGGGAATTGGTTGTCAGTAAAAGCTTTGATTGTGAGCAGTTATATCATGTCCAGCTAATTAGTTATGATTCCCACGTTAGCTGCACACCACCCCTTAATCCCCTAAGCGCAAGGGACGTGATAGCGAAGCGTGGCGTTAGCCATAGCGTAGCTTTACGGGGGTGGGGTTCCCTCTGGCGTTGGGAAAGGGGGATCAAGGGGTAATGACAAGTATTCATCCGGACTTGATATTATGTGGGCAAACAGCCTGATCGCTAGCAATGTGCTCTCAAGAGACTCGGAAACATCTTTACTCAATCAGATATTATCTATCCGTCTGCCGTTGCAACAGGAAAACGGTGCATGAAATCCCAAGCAAATAGTCAACCTAAAATTTTGGTTGTCGATGACGAATTTGACAACCTTGAGTTGCTCTATCGCACTTTTTCTCACGACTATAAGGTGCTTAGAGCAAGTTCTGGTTCAGTGGCATTAGATCTGCTAGCGCAAGAGAAAGATGTGTCCGTGATCATCTCCGATCAGCGGATGCCAATGATGAGCGGTACGGAATTTTTGAGTTTAACAGCCACTCAATATCCTGATATCATCCGGATTATTTTAACAGGATATACCGATGTTGAAGACTTGGTGGAAGCAATAAACTCTGGCAAGGTCTTCAAATATGTTACCAAACCGTGGCAAGCGGAGGAACTCAAAGCGGTGGTACGCCAAGCAATGGATACTCACAATGTTCTCAAAGCGCGCACTCGTGAACTATACCGCACACTCCGTCAGGAATCATTGCTCAATATTATCACAAATACGATTCGCAGCGCTTTAGATTATCGGCAAATCTTACAAACAATTGTACAAACTGTCGGTCATATGCTGGAGGTAGATGTCTGCCTCCTGCGCCCCTTCCAAGATGAGCAACTGGTGGATGAAGGATTTATTTACCACGATAAGGGAGGAGAGGATGAGGGAGAAATTACTTCCTCATCCTCTCCTCCCCTCAGCCTGTTGCTGGCTCAAACAGTCTGGGAAAGCCGCGAAGTTCAGGTTATTAACGATGTGGCGAGCGATAAGTGTATCCAAGGTGATCATGGCGAGTTGCAAAGTCGCGCCGCAGCTTTTGCAGCTGCTAACATTTGCTCTAGCTTGGTGGTACCACTGATTTGCCGACAAGAACTGATGGCTGTGCTGGCGCTGCATCAGTGCAAAGCGCCCCGCCTTTGGGGAGAAGATGAGGTGCAGTTGGTGATGATGGTGGCAGATCAAGCTGCTTTAGCTTTGTCCCAAGCTCGTGCTTATGAGCAAGTACGCGCTCTTGCTCAACGCGAAGCCCTGATTAATACGATTACTAGTGCGATTCGCTCTAGCCTTAATCCTCAAGATATTTTTGCGGCTATTACGCAACAATTGGGACAAGCTTTACAAGTAGATGGCTGTGTTTTGTCTTTGTGGACAGAGGAAGATGAGTTTGTCCAGTGTGTCGGCTTGTATGACAATTCTCAAAACCTAAAGCGGGAAAATTTGGGTAGTGTTGACAACATTAATACTCAACAACTGCCTCAATCTCAAGCTCCTATTCAGGGAAATCCAATTCTCCAAGAAATGTTGCGGACACAGCAGCCAGTGCTTATTGCTGATATGAGCTTGTGTCCTCCAGAAATTCAAGGATTTGATTTGCCTTTGAAGGTGCCTACCCGATCGCTCATGGTTGTTCCTTTACTTGCTGACGGCAAAAGTATCGGTAGTATTACGTTGCGTGAAGGTAATAAACCACGTCAGTGGGTGTCATCGGAAATTGAGTTAGCAAAAGCAGTCGCAGCTCAAGCGGCGATCGCCGTGCAGCAGTCTCGACTTTACCAAAAAACCCGCGAACAAGCTGAGCGCTTACTGCAATTAGATCGACAAAAAACCGAATTTTTTCAAAATATTTCTCACGAGTTCCGTACTCCGATAACCTTGATTCAAGGACCATTAGAAGCGGCTGTAGCCTCAAAGCAGGGGTTGTCCTACCCTGAAAGTGCGATCGCCTTGCGTAACTCCCGCCGTCTACTGCGACTCGTCAATCAATTACTCGATCTGCAACGCCTAGACGCTGGTAGGATGCAGCCCGGTTTCCGTCCCTGCAATTTAGTTCAATTTGTCAGTCAAATTGTGGAATCGTTTCGCCCTTACTGTGAAAAAAAGGGACTGTACCTGCTCACTCAAATGGGAGAATGTCCCACTGTGTACTTGGATATGGAAAAATTCGACAAGGTGGTTTACAACCTCCTGTCAAATGCTATGAAATTTACGCCGTCAGGGGGAAGCATCCGGGTTAACGTACAACCACTAAACGACAAGTGCATATTGCAAGTACAAGACACCGGAATTGGTATAGTTAAAGAAAAAATTCCCCACTTATTTCAGCGTTTTCGCCAAGCTGAAGGCTCAGAAAACCGTTCTTATGAAGGAAGTGGTTTGGGTTTGGCTTTAGTCAAAGAATTGGTGGAACTTCACGGCGGTAAAGTCACGGTAGAATCAGTCTACGGCAAAGGCACTACTTTTACCGTATGGCTTCTCCCTGGAAGTACTCACTTGAGCCGAGAACAAGTACTAGAAGTACCATGTCAGCCCAACACCAACCGCGCTAATGTGGAATTAGCTGATTTGGAATTGGTACTCACAGGTGACGATAGCGAAAGTCATACAACAGACTTTGATACCCAAGATTCAAAAGTCAAGAATGGGCATTTAATCTTAGTTGTAGACGACAACCCAGATTTACGAGCTTATGTTTCCGGAATTTTACGTGCCAACAACTATCAAGTGCAAACTGCTTGTAATGGTTTAGAAGGTTTGCACTTAGCAAACGAAATCGTACCTAGTTTAATAGTTAGCGACTTGATGATGCCTGTGATATCAGGGTTAGAAATGATTCGAGTGATTCGCAACGAAGAAAATTTGAAAGGAATACCAATCATCTTACTAACGGCAAAAGCTGATGAGGAAACTCGTATCGAAGGAACAGAACATGGTGCAGATGCTTATTTGTCTAAGCCATTTAATAACCGGGAACTTCTGGCAGAGGTGCGGAATCTCTTAGCATTGAAGGAAAATGAACGCCGAGTTGTCGAGTTAAACACTTACCTCACAGAGTCTGTACTCAAGCGCTTTTTGCCTCCTGCTTTGGTACAAAAAGCAGCAGCAGGAGAGCTAGTCTTGGATTTGCAACCGGAACCACGGTTGATTACAGTTTTGTTTAGTGACATTGTGGGTTTTACCCAATTGGCAAATACCCTGAGATCGCGGCGAGTCGCAGAGTTACTTAATGAGTATTTAGAAGAAATGACACGAGTCGTGTTTGATAACGGCGGCACTGTGGATAAATTTATGGGAGATGCTATTTTAGCTTTGTTTGGAGCACCAGAGGAAATAACACCCAACGAACAGGTGCGACGTGCCATCAACACAGCAAGAGCAATGCTGCGATCGCTTGAACATTTAAACCAACGGTGGAAACAGCAGGGTATTTTTGGTGCAGGTTCTGCTGTACAATTTCGCTGTGGTATCCACCAGGGTACGGCAGTTGTGGGAATGTTTGGTAGCGCTGAACGATCTGACTATACAGCAATTGGTCCAAGCGTAAATATTGCCGCAAGGTTGCAACAAGCCGCTGTTCCCGGTACGATTCTGGTTTCTGCGGCTGTGGCAGATTATTTGCAGGATGAAGAAATGACGAAATGCAGTCCGCTACAACTTAAAGGAGTAGACGAAACTGTTCTTACCTTCGCTGTCAAACCAGAACTTGTAGCTAATCGATAATTATTACTCCTGATTAACTGAGAGTTGATTTATAAAGGAAATCTTAAGTAGCGTGGGTTAGGTACTAACCGTAACGCAGCATATTATATGGCGGTGCGTTAGGCGCTCATGTCATCTTTTTGTTACAAATAATATTCAAATATGCGCCTAACACACCCTACAAGAATTTTATCTTTAGTTTATAAGTGACTTCTCTTCCTGTTTAGTAGTTAGTGATTATTCGGACAAATCACAACCAGTGGTAAGGCAGTGCTACACTTACTCAGGAATCAGGACTCATGGCTTAGTATGACACAATCGGTTGCTGATAAAACTCCTATTCCAGATAAAGCATCGAGGCGACACACCGATCCACCTGGTTTGTGGATTTCTGTAGCCGTAATTTCTGTTACCCTGCACTTGCTGCTATTCTGGTTGCTACGCTCGAATTCCTATAGCCTGTCGCAACGAAGTTCTTCAAATCCTATCCCAGTAGACTTTGTGGAGATTTCTTCAGAACGAAAAGCGCCATCAAAAGCAAAGCCAGTGTCGTCAAAAAGATCCTCCACAACAGGAAAGTCATCTGTAGCGAGATCATCAAAGCCAGCCGCTCAAGAGAATTTAACTCCAAAGACTTCTACTGTAGAAGATAGCAACGCGATTGCGCTGCGCACAACGCCGGAAGGAGCGATCGCTTTCGATAACACCAAAAAAGCGACGACTTCTCAACCTAAAGCAGAGGATACAACAACCCAACAATCTTCACAACAACGGGTTGTCGAGCAAGAAACACAATCTAAGCCTCAACAAGATGCAACATCTGAACCAACACCCTCACCCCAGCCTCCTGAGCAAAATCAACTACAGCCAAGTCCACAGCCGACTCCAGAAGCCACTCCACAAGCACAACAACCAGAACCAACTCCAGAGCCGACTCCAGAAGTCACTCCCCAAACACAACAACCAGAACCAACTCCACAGCCTAACACTGCTGACAGTACAAATACAGACACTCAAAATGAGGCAAATCAACAATTAGACGAGCAAAATCAGGCTTTAAATCCGCAAAATAACCGCACAGATTCAACCCCTACTGATTCCTCACCCCAAAGACAGGAAGCGCAACAGATACCTAGTAGTCTCCCCACACCAGAAGGTGAAGTCGCTGTTGGAAAGGAAACACCTTTACAAGATATTGCTCCGCCTGTGAAACCAGAACAGTCGCCACCTTTGAATGAGGAAAATGGCACAGGAGTAGGAGTAGCGACCTGGGATATAGAAGCTGATAAATTAAAGAGGGATATACCAGAAAACCTAGCTCAACCTGAAGACAACAGCAGGCAAAAAGAATTAAATATCGTTTTATCTGATGCAGGACGAGATTTTCAGCCTGTAGATTTTTTAGTGTGGCTAACCATTGATGAAAAAGGCAACTTAATCTTCATCAAAGTAGATGACGAAATACCGCTACCACAAAGAAGCCAATACCAGAAATATGCGAATGAAATTTTCCAAGGTCAAAAATTTGTCACCGCAAGCAACAAAGACCCTGTAACTGGCGAGAAAAACGCAGTAATGAGCCATCTGCCTGTACGTGTAAGAATCAATCGCCGCTAGCTTGATTTTTCCCTAAAGCTATGTTATATTATTATGGTTGTGGATATGCGGGCGTAGTTTAGTGGTAAAACTATAGCCTTCCAAGCTATTAATGCGGGTTCGATTCCCGCCGCCCGCTTTATTTCAATAAAAATAGTATATAAAAATAGTTCCCAGGTGAACCCTAGAAACCAGAAGAGGTTTATGTTGCATTGTTAAATTATTGCGACTTATTGGGACAAAAGGAATAGGAATATAAAATCTTTAACCAAATTTACCGCTGACGTATTCCTTAGTAGCTTCCTGTTTGGGATTCTGGAAAATTGCTTCTGTGCGGTCAAACTCCACAAGATAACCGGTACGACCTCCTTTTTCTGACGTTTGCACGTTAAAGAAAGCAGTCAAATCAGACACCCGCGAAGCTTGTTGCATATTGTGAGTCACGATAATAATTGTGTATTGCTCTTTGAGTTGGTGAATCAGTTCTTCAACCCGCAGGGTGGAGATAGGGTCAAGAGCAGAACAAGGTTCATCCATTAAAATAACTTCAGGCTGAACAGCGATCGCCCGAGCAATACACAAGCGCTGTTGTTGTCCACCAGAGAGGGACAAGCCACTTTGCCGGAGTTTATCTTTGACTTCATCCCATAAAGCCGCTTGTCTGAGCGATCGCTCTACTAATTCGTCCATATCACCTTTGTAGCCGTTGAGTCTAGGACCAAAGGTGATATTGTCATAAATTGACTTTGGAAAAGGGTTCGGTTTTTGAAACACCATTCCAATCCTACGACGCACTTCCACAGGGTCAATGTGAGATGCGTACAAATCTTCACCCTGGTAAAAAACTTTTCCTTCTGCTCGAAAACTTTCAATGAGATCGTTGAGGCGGTTGTAGCAGCGCAGCAAGGTACTCTTACCACATCCAGAAGGACCAATAAAGGCTACTACTTTATTTCTAGGGACATCCAGCCAAATATCGCGTACTGCCAAGAAATTTCCGTAGTAGACGTTCAGTCCCTCTGTACGAAAAACGGTGTCAGTTTGATTCCCGGTTCTAGTGTCGGTAGTCATAAATAGTAAGGTTGTTTTTTTGATTTTAGTTAATTGTTCAAGCTTGCTTTTCTTATTTAAGTGTGCGACTCGTTGCCCAACGGGCAATGATATTTGTCAGCAGAACCAACAACACCAAAATCAGCGCCGCCGCCCAAGCGAGTGACTGCAAATTTTCATACGGCGAAGTACCATAGTTGTAAACAAAAACAGCAAGAGAAGGTGTGGGTGCAAATAAGCCACTGGGCCAGTACTGAGAGGCTAGAGCAGTAAACAGTAAAGGTGCGGTTTCTCCAGACGCACGAGCGATCGCCAAAGTGACCCCAGTGACAATTGCTGGTACAGCTGCTGGTAACACCACTTGGGAGACTGTTTGAAACTTAGTTGCTCCTAACCCCGTAGCGGCTTGGCGCAAATCTTGTGAGACTAATTGCAAGGATTCGTCAGTGGTTCGCACTATAATGGGCAACATCAAGATCCCCAGAGCCACTCCCCCAGCCACAGCTGAGAATGTACCAGTGGTCACAACCACAACTGCATAAGCAAATACTCCAGCAATAATCGAGGGAACTCCGCTCAAAATATTGGTAGCAAACCGAACCCAGCGAGATATTTTCCCAGAGCTAAACTCTGTCAAATAAATTGCTGCCAAAACTCCAAAAGGAATGCTAAATAGTGCAGCAAGTGCTACTACTATTATTGTTCCGACAATGGCATGACCAAAACCTCCTCCCGGTACGAACGGCGGCGGTGGTAATGTGGTAAATATGTTCAAATTAAAACTGCTGAAGCCTCGCAAGAGGACGTAAATCAACACTGCCAGCAACGGCAAAAGAGACAATATTCCGCATACAAATGCTAAAACCGTCATCACCGTGTTAAACAACGTCCGGGAAGACGAGCGAGAGTAAGCCAGACTCTTGCGTCCCGATCCACCAGAGGATTGCTCTGAAAAACTAGAAGTCATATTTTAACACACCCAAATGCTACAGTCGCTTGACTCGTAGTACTATCAACTCTGCCAAAATGTTGACAATAAAAGTTAAAACAAACAGAATTAACGCTGCGTACATTAAAGCTGCAATTTGCAGTCCGCCTGCTTCTGAAAATTGACTAGCCAACAGAGAAGAAATCGTATTGCCTGGTGCAAACAGCGAGGCGTTAACGTTATTGGAGTTTCCAATCAATATAGTGACAGCCATTGTTTCTCCCATCGCCCGCCCGAGTCCCAGCATCACAGCACTCACAATGCCAGAAAAGGCAGCTGGGATGAGAACCTTCAAAATTGTCTCCCAACGGGTGGCTCCCAGTCCCAGAGCTGCTTGACGCAAAGTAGGGGGTAGGGAAATCAGCGCATCGCGAGAGATGGCTGTGATGATCGGCAAAGTCATAATGGCTAAGATGACTCCAGCAGCCAACATATTTGGTCCTGTGGGAACGGTGCTAAAAATTGGCAAAAAGCCTAAGGAAGAATTGAGAAATTTTCCCACGCTTGTTAACGGGGGAACTAAAACAAAAAATCCCCATATTCCATACACAATGCTAGGAATGGCTGCTAGCAGTTCTACCAAGAAAACCAGCACTAACCGCACTTTTGATGGTAGGAAATTTTCGCTTAGCAACACAGCTGTGCCAACGCCAATTGGTACAGCTATCAACAAACCAATAAAAGCACTCACTAAAGTGCCGTAAATTTGCGGTAGTGCTCCATACTCATTTGTAACAGGGTTCCAAGTGCTGTTAACTAAAAAGCTAGCACCATACTTTTGAATAGCAGGCCACGCCTGAATGGTAACCTGAACGGCTATCCATACTAGGATGGCAGCAATCGCCAATGCAAAAATCCGAGTCAGCCAAATAAAGCCACGATCCAGTGACTTTTCTGCTTGAGAAGGTGGTTTAACTATTGGAATCTGGGCTTGTGTAGTCATGAGGAAACCCATTAATGACAGAAGAAGTGGGAGCGAACCACACCAAGAAATTCAAAATTCAAAATTCATTTCTGTACGGCATTCGATAAGCTAAGCGTGCTATTTGCTAGCGCTGGCACCAGTAGCACTGCCACCCCCACTAATTTTATAATCTGGGCTGATTGCATCGGCTGCCGTTGTCACTTTTTGAACCACGCTTTGGGGGAGAGGAACGTAGCCTAGTTGTGTAGCAATTTTTTGACCTTCTGTCAAGCCGTACTCAATCATGGCTTCTACTGCTTTGGCTTTTGTGGCATCGGAATATTTCTTGTTAGCCAGAATCCAAGTGTAGGTAACAATCGGATAAGAATCGTTACCTTCTGGGTCTGCAATGAAGGCGCGGAGATTTTCTGGCAAGGTTACTGCTTCGAGGGTTTTAGCTGCTGATTCATCGCTAGGTGCAACAAATTGCTTAGATTTATTTTCCAAAGTAGCAAAATTGAGTTTACTATTTTTGGCGTAAGCGTACTCGACGTAACCAACTGAGCCTTGAGTTTGTTGTATTTGGGCAGTAACACCATCATTGCCCTTAGCAGCAACTCCCGCAGGCCAGTTGACAGTTTTACCACTGCCTACTTTAGACTTCCATTCTGGATTAATTGCACTCAAGTGTTGCGTAAATACACCCGTGGTGCCACTACCTTCAGAACGATGCACAGTTGTAATTGGCGTGTTGGGAAGCTTGGCACCAGGGTTAGCAGCAGCAATTTTCGGGTCGTTCCAAGACTTAATTGTGCCTAAGAAGATACCACTATAAACATCCCGTGGAAGCTTTAGTCCCTCTACACCAGGCAGGTTGTAAGCCAGCACAATGCTACCCGCAGTCATAGGTAGCAAAAGTACGCCATTTTGCACCTTTTGGATTTCTTCATCCGTCATAGCAACGTCGCTGGCACCAAAGTCTACAAGACCTTTGGTAAATTGCTCAATTCCAGCACCGCTACCAACTGGTTGATAGTTGACTTGGAGATTAGGATATTTCTGGTTTAAAGCTTGGAACCAAGTTTGGTACAGCGGTGCAGGGAAGGTGGCACCAGCCCCATTCAATCTTACATTTCCACCTAGGTCTAGTTTGCCTGGAGCAGTAGCCGTTGTATTAGTAGCAGCACCAGGAGAGGATTCGCCAGTGGTAGCACCGTTTTGCGCTTGCTGTCCACCGCAAGCCGCCAAAGTAGCACCCAGTGCTAATACTGAAATTTTTCTTGTTAAGTGAGAACAATTATTTACAGGGTAACGAAAAAACATGGATGTGTAGTTTTGGTTATTTTCCAGCTAAGCGTTTATACTATACAACTACAAAGTAAAGATAAGGTTAACATAATTGGAATCACTACTTTTTCATACCCTAAATATTGCAAAATTTAATCTTCTTGACTGGAGGAATCTTTATGGCTGCAATCATTGAATTCGGACAACAAATGATACATTAGTACATTAGTTTTAGTAGAAGACAGACAAAAACAAGTGACACGAGGATGGTAATGTAGAGAGTTCATCCTCTTAAAGAATGAGAAATTACTCTTAGACAGTTAGATGTGGTCAATTTAGCATTTTTAAGTTGTTTAAATTTATAAAATAGCAATCCTGCTGAAATTTAAGCAGAATATGGCAGGAGAAAGCATGGAAGAAGAGATAGCAATTTCTAAGGAAAAGCCTTTGTCTCCCTCTTGCCCTTATCCTAGTAGTTGGTTAAAACAATGTGTTCTTACTATAGGAAAGTCTCACAACTGTGCCTCAAGCAGATTTTGGCAAAGCGTAAAATTTTGTCATCTTTTGAGGTGGAAAATGCTTATGAGAAGAACTTGTAGCTGCCTGCTGTTGGCACTAAGTTCAACTCAGCAGTAAGCTGTGTATAGCTTAAGGTTTATACCAAAAGAGTGACCAGGTTTTCTTCACTGCCCAGCAAGGCTTTATATAATTTGAGGATTAAATTTGCCTGGTGTATGTATATTTTTCAACTATAGATTAAAAAATAAAATAATATTAATTACACTTTTGTACGAGAGTCCTTTGCATGAGTGCCTTGTAAATGCTAGCCGCATCCAATCAATTACTATGGTCTATGATTGGCTTACTGCTAACGATGGGTGGTACATTTCTAGAAGCCTATGTCACCACCTTACCCTGGAATTGGAGCCAGCATGGAATTCATACTTTGTCTGTGGGTGTCACCTATCAAATTGGTGGGGTGCTGCTCGTTGGTTGTTTAGGGGGCAAGAACGCTGGTGCGCTCTCGCAAATCGCATATTTAGTGATGGGATTAACTTTGTTACCTGTCTTTGCTGACGGTGGCGGCATTGGTTATGTGAAGTTGTCCCAGTTTGGTTATTTGCTTGGTTTTATCCCTGGAGCTTGGATTTGTGGGTTTTTCGCCTTTAAAGCGAGACCTCGGCTAGAAACTCTCACCTTTAGTTGTTTTTGTGGCTTGTTAACTGTCCACTTGTGCGGTATTACTTATTTGATTATCAGCTATGTTTTTCAATGGAAAGGAACAGAAACTCTGTCTGTGATGCAAGAAGCAATGCTCACATACTCCTGGTTGGCACTGCCTGGACAACTATCGGTAGTTTGCGCTGTCGTTGTTATAGCATATGTGCTACGCCACCTAATGTTTTACTAGTCATGAGTTTTTAGTGGTGTGTCCTTTGTCCTGTGCGCAAATGACAAATGACCCTTCGGGTATCTCCTCCAGACGCCTTCGCACTTACGCCAATCGCCGCCGAGTTGGAAACCTTAAGCGAAGTTTCCGCTTGTTGGGAAACCCGCCTACAGAACTTCTGGCGTTGCAGCGCTGGCTCACAAATGACAAATGACAAATTCGCCATGCGTTTAAAAAATCTCCTGTTCTGGATTGCTGCCTTGTTAGCTTTTTTCTTAGACCAACTAACAAAATACTGGGTGGTGCAAACTTTTTCCTTGGGACAAACACAAGCACTACTACCGGGGGTATTTCACTTCACCTACGTTACCAACACTGGTGCAGCTTTTAGTCTGTTAGCAGGGAAAGTAGAGTGGTTGCGCTGGCTATCTTTGGGAGTGAGTTTAGCATTGATAGCACTGGCATCGTTTGGTCCGGTGTTACATCTTTGGGATCAACTAGGCTATGGCTTTATTTTAGGCGGAGCGATCGGTAATGGCATCGACCGATTTGTTCGGGGCTACGTCGTTGATTTTCTTGATTTTCGAGTGATTAACTTTCCAGTCTTTAATTTAGCAGATGTCTTCATTAATATCGGTATTGTTTGCCTGCTCATTGCTACCTTTCAAAAGACTCCCACTTCAAATCGCAGGTGACGATAAAAAGTAAAAGGTAGAAGTACGATGACCTGACGAAAAAAAGCCTGGCTACCTTGCAAGAACGGCTTTTGTGTAAAGCGTACCCTTCTCCTGTTCCAGAGCCTACGCCCCAAAGAACCTGTGCGCATGGCTTACGGGTACGCCCTACAGTGAACGTAGGCTAAAAAATCAAAAGTCCGCACAAGCGGACTTTTTTGCCTATCCCCAGAGTTCTCGTCTGAGAGTATAAATTTTTTCTTGCAAACTATTTTCAAAAAGAAGAAGTCACAATTTGTGCAATTCCTCAACTGATGTCATCACTGAGGGGTTGAACCTGTTTCAAACCCCAGATCGCAATATACCCCCACGCTCATCTTTGATTCAGTGGGGGTATATTGCTCAACTTATGCACCAGTCACACAGAATCATAGCTGAATTCTGGCTCCTGACGACTGACGACAAATGCCGATCAAATTACGCCCAATCTAGTGTTGAGACGACTACTTCGATCCACCTGAGCTAGGGTTTGTCGTGCCACCTGAACCTTGAGAGGGAGATAAAGTTGGATCGGTAGTGCTGCTGCCAGGAGCAGTAGGATCACTACTGTTGCCGGGGTTAGCAGGGCTGCCAACAGGAGGCGGGGCGAGTTCAGTAGAGCCGCCGGGGTTACCTGTGGTTCCAGGATCAGCGGGCGCTGTGCCTGGTACAGCTGTGCCGCCTGGGTTGCTGTCAGGAGCGCCTGTTGTACCGTTTGATGGAGACGTTTGAGTATCGCCTGTACCACCAGGTAAGGTCTGTTGTTGAGTTCCATCACCGGTGCCGCTAGGGTTGCCAGCAGGAGCCGGGGGAAGATCAGTGGTGCCGCTGGGAGTGTTTAGCGTGCCAGGGTCATTTGGCGCTTTGCCTGGTACAGCTGTGCTGCCATCAGCAGGTTGCTTTTGTGTATCAGAACTGCTACCGGAAGAGCCTGGTGTAGATGCTGCTTCACCTTGACAACGGGAGTTAAGCGGGAAATCCGTGCAAAACTTTTTCTTGTCTACCCTTGGTGAAAGTTTGACTTCCCCGGGTGAGCTAGTGGATTGACCACCTGATTGACCACCTGATTGAGCAGTCTCGAATTTGCTTGACTGGGCAAGAGCAACGTTGCTGGTTAAAGCCAGAGTCAAGGCTGTACCGATAAGGGTTAGATATTTTCCGTTCATATTACTTAACCTCCACACCTCAACGGAATACTTCCGCTTATTAAACCAAAAGATTAGCTTTTAGAAAATCATCCTAAATGAAGATCTGTATTTTTGCTTTAAAATGTGCTTATGTGTTACAACGGGAAAATTTATCTGTTTTATTTATCCAGTGCTAGTTAATAGAAATACAAAATCAAAAGTAGCAACTTTACATTTCTTCAATAGATGAAACATAGACTAGGCAAAGGCTACAAGCAAAGAAGAAAAAATCTTAGCGATATATAAAGATGTGACAAAATTAACAACATAAGTCAAATTATATATATATCTTAGTGTCAAATTGAATCGGGAACAATTCGGTGCAACCAACGTCCTCATAGGCTTATGAGTACAATGGTCGAATACAAGCAGCGAGATTATAGTGCGTCCGATTCCTTACTAATAAACGTGGTGTGAATAGCCGATGAGTTCCCCCCAACCGCCTCAAAAGCCACAAACTTTGCTTGGTCAGATAACTCAAGCAGTACAAACAATTCAAGCTAGAGTCGATTTTTCCAAACTGGCGCTGAAACCAAATGCCAAAGTACCAGAACTTTGGGTGCAGGATGCGGGGGCGGATAAGGCGGAGGTGTATCCGTTGTTGGGCGATCGCTACATCATCGGTCGCAGTTCCAAATCCTGCGATATTGTTGTCCGCAACCCAGTTGTTAGCCAAATTCATTTGTCTTTAGCACGAGATTCTACTCAAAGACAACCGGTTTTTGTCATTAAAGATGAAAACTCTACAAATGGCATTTATCGGGGTAAGCGTCGGCTCACTTCTTTGGAATTGCGTCATGGCGATATCTTGACCCTCGGACCTCCTGAACTCGCCGCCTCAGTCAGACTGCAATATGTCGATCCACCGCCTTGGTATGTAACAGGAGGAACTTGGGCTGGTTACGGTGTCGGTGGAATCACAGCTCTGATGGCGCTCGTCATTGGCGTGGAATGGCTCAAATTTGATGTCAAACCCCTACCCGGACCAACGCAAGCGCCCGTGGTGATTTATGCTCGTGATGCCACTACCAAGTTACGCGAACCTCGGACGACTGCTCATATAGATATGAAGCGGTTGCAGGACTTTGGTCCTTACTTGCCAACGGCAGTCGTTGCCTCAGAAGATAGTCGTTATTACTGGCACTTTGGAGTTGACCCCTTGGGGATTTTGCGAGCGGTGTTCATTAACACGCAAAGTGGTGACGTCCAACAAGGGGCCAGTACAGTGACCCAGCAAGTTGCGAGGAGTTTGTTCCGCGATTATGTAGGCAGGCAAGACTCGCTTGGTCGCAAATTCCGAGAAGCGATGGTTGCCCTGAAATTAGAAACGTTTTACAGCAAAGATTACATCTTGCTGACTTATTTAAATCGGGTTTTCTTAGGAGCGGATACTTCAGGGTTTGAGGATGCTGCTCGCTATTACTTTGACAAGTCAGCAAAAGAATTGACACTGTCTGAAGCAGCAACGTTAGTGGCAATTTTACCTGCTCCCAACGGCTTCGATTATTGTGCAGGAGATAGCCAAAATAAGCTCAGAACGATTGAATACCGCAATCGCGTACTGAAGCGGATGCTGGAGATGGGTAAAATCAAACAAGATGACTATAACCGCTCTAGGCGATCGCCCATCGAAATTAGCCCTAAAGTCTGCGAACGGCAAGCAAAAACAATTGCTCCTTATTTTTATAGTTATGTCTTCCAAGAACTAGAAAATATTCTGGGAAAGGAACTGGCAACAGAAGGGAACTTTATCATTGAAACCCAACTCGATCCAGCAATTCAAGCACAAGCAGAAGTCGCGTTGCGTAATCATGTCCGCACTGGTAAGTCATCTTTTAATTTTTCGCAAGGAGCGATGGTGACGCTTGATTCGAGCAATGGAGCAATAATCGCAATGGTAGGAGGCACGGATTATAGAACAAGCCAGTTCAATCGTGCTGTTCAGGCAAAAAGACAACCAGGTTCCACCTTCAAAATCTTTGCTTACGCAGCTGCTATCGAGCAAGGGATTTCATCAGATAAGTATTATTCTTGTGCCCCTTATCGTTGGCAAGGCTTTACCTACAAACCTTGTCGGACTGGCGCTGGTAGTTTGGATATTGCTAGAGGGCTTGCCTTATCTGAAAACCCGATTGCTTTGAGGGTTGCTCAAGAAGTCGGGCTGGATAAAGTCGTGGCGATGGCGCGAGAGTTAGGGGTGAGGTCAAAGCTAGATCCAGTTCCTGGCTTGGTGCTGGGTCAAAGTGTGGTGAATGTTATGGAGATGACTGGTGCATTTGGCGCTATTGGCAATGGCGGTGTATGGAATCGCCCTCATGCAATTAGCCGGATTTTAGATAGCAGTGATTGCCGTGACCAAAACGACCCTAAAACTTGCCGCGTGATTTACTCTTATGACCAAGACGCAGAGGCTAATAAACGAGTGCTGCAAACGAACATAGCTGATACAATGACTCGTCTTTTGCGCGGCGTCGTAACAAACGGTACTGGTCGCAGTGCTGCCATAGGACTAGGGGAAGCAGGAAAAACCGGTACAACAGATAAAAACGTTGACTTGTGGTTTATTGGCTTTGTTCCCAGTCGGCGACTAGTCACTGGTATTTGGCTGGGAAACGACAACAATTCCCCCACATCTGGAAGTAGCGCTCAAGCTGCTCAATTATGGGGAAATTATATGGGTAAAATTACACGTTAAGAAGAACGCAGAACACAGAACGCAGAACAGACGAGTTATTTCCTACTGATTCCATCAGTGGGAAATAACTAAAGGAATTATATAGGTGCAGATTTCCATAAATAAATACGTTCTGCTTTAAACCAAGATGAACAGAACCAGAACTGTTTTGAGTACAATCTTGCGGTAAGTGAAGAAAGAAGAAAGAAGAATCAACAAAGAGTTTTTTGTTCTTCCTTCTTTTTTCGTTGTTCATTTTTTTGTCCTAACGATATCCCCGCCAAGGTATAACTTCTAGCGTGCCGTTCGGCTTGAATACCACTTGGTAGTGTGCCAGAGGTTCTTTGTTATTTGCAGGGGCTAGATATGAACCGTAGACATCTTGGAACATCTTAGGAAGAGGTGTTCCTCGAAAATAGTCAACGGCACCTTGGTTAAGTGGTTCATAGTCAGCGATGACGCCATCTTTGTTGACCGCCACCCGGTATTTCAAATCTCGCGCAAAGGAAGGAGAAGTACTCCAATTTTGGCGGATGGTGTTATATAGTTTCTGGTTTAAATCCTTAACTGCGTTAGGGTCTGTGATTTTTGTCCCGACAACATCTGGTGTTTTAGGGTATCCTCGCCAAGGGCTAACCTGTAGCACGCCTGTGTTCGTAAAGACGACTTTAAATTGGGCGATAGGCGCTTGCGGTGCTGCGTTTTGGGCGATCGCTTCATTAGTTCCCGAACCACGATTTGCCGGATTCTGAAGTAGAGTTGGTAAGGGAGTTTTCTCCACTGCATCATTCGTCGCTTTATCTACCGCTTTATATCCAACAATCGCACCATCCGCAGCCACACCCAAGCGAAAGACCAAATCCTGATTCAATCGTGAGCGCTGAACCCACTTTGGATTAATTTGGTTATAAACTTCGCGGTTCAATGCACGCAGTTGAGATGCATCAGTAATTTCAGGAACTGTATTTAAAAGGGCTTCTAAATCCCTAACAACAGGCGGTGCCCCGGGTGTGGGAGTTGCTGCAACTGAGGCAGGTGTCGTAGGCGCAAGAATGGAATTTGCCGTAGCTGGGGCAGTTGGTGTGGGCGTCAATGTGGGATTTGCGCCCATTTGTTCATTAGGAGTCGGTGTGGGGGTGAGTGCAGCCGTTGCCGGACTATTGACATTGGTGGTTGTATTTGCACCGTTCTGTGTCTGTGGCTGGGGCGGACGCACTTGCGGGACTGGAATCATGCTAAAAGCAACGGCGGCGGCAGCCAAACTCGTCACTCCCACACTGGCTGGCACCGCCTGCTTGACTAACGCCTGACTGACACCGCCATGACGTCTGGCAACTGGTTGTAATTGCAGTGTTAACTCTGGTAAAGTTTGGCTATCTGCAAAAAATTGGTCTATTGCTTCCACCAAATCGAACAACTGCACTGTGTTCAAATCGAGTTGTATCGGCTGCTTTCCATTATTGGGGTTAGACCCGACTGAGTGTGATGCAGTATCTGAATGTATAATGACTCTATGTCGGTTGCTGTCGATTTTCTGGAAGTGCACTAACTCCGACTCAAAGTTGTGCGCTTGAGGGTGTGGCACACTACTCAAAAATTCTTGGGCATACGCACTCACTGCCCTTACCAAACTTTCAAAAAATTCTCGCCCTCCTACCACCGGTTTACTATTGCCAGATAAATAGCATTCTGCATTTACCAATATGGATAACTCTGGGCGCAGTTCCTGAAAATGTGCAGTCCTTGAGGCATCACTTAAACCCTCCAACAGTAGTGTGCAATTAGGTAAACTATACTTACGTTGAATATTCATTCCACTTCACCGTCAAAAAGACTAATCCAGAACCGCTGCATTCCAGCTGTGCCGGTACAGAATAGTAATTGTCCCAACAAACTTATAGCTAGCTCATCTAATTTTTCATCAGAATTTAATGCCAATAGACCACCAGAACGCCGGAGATTCATTCGGCTCTTAAAATGAGTTCTAAACCGCTCTAGATAGTTAGATAGACGCAAATTCTGTTCCAAAGGAATCTGTTTTTCAACCATTTGTTGATATATCATTAGCAATTGGCGAATAACAACTGTTAACCGCCGCGCAATGTAACAAGCAATGACCACTAACGCTTTTGCTTCCATGATAGACAGGGGACGGCGGAGGTGTGCTCGTCGTATGGGGTTAGTGCTACGCATTCGCCATAAATTCACTCGATCTTTAACAATTCCTTTAAGATCCAACTCTTCAGCAAATGACAAAATCGCTTCAGAGCCACCAAGCTCTAATGCTTCAATTGCCAGTAAAATGAGGTCAATTTGCAACCGGGCTTTAGGGGGACATCCCTGTCCCTCAATCGCCGGTTCAGGTAAAGTGGCCAGAATCATCGGCAAAGACTTGGGGATTGGACTGTTAAATTGCGTGACACTAGCAGAGACATTCATTATAAATACCTTATACGGCTGCAACAAACTAAGTAAAACTAATTTAAAATAGACAACCAGTCAAGAAAATGAGACTGACGGCAGGATAGGCAAGTCTGGCTGATATATACATTACTTACTCTTCCAAGACGATTGTTTCCGTATTGCCTTGAATCAAAGTTTTTAAAGCATCATTTCTCTTAACCTCAGTCGTTAGTATCATCACATCCTTGGGTTGTAGGTTTGCTCTCATTGTCAACGGATAACGTTTATTGAGAGCTAATACCAAGCGTATGACATTTTAGTGTACGATTTTTCCGGGAGGGTGCGCCTTGTTTAACCAGGAGCTTGCAATCGGGCGAATAGGGTTGTAGCTTGTACTGCACAGTACTAAAACTTTTTTCTATTTTATGGATTTGAAGTCTCTGATTCGTGACATTCCAGATTTTCCTAAACCGGGAATTTTATTCCGCGATATCACTACGCTGCTGCGCGATCCAGAGGGACTGCGCTACACGATTGACCTGTTTGCACAAAAAATAGAAGCTACTGGACTGAGACCAGAGTTTGTGGTGGGAATAGAATCACGGGGCTTTATTGTTGGCGCACCGCTTGCTTGTCTATTAGGAGCTGGTTTTATTCCTGTCCGTAAACCTGGTAAGTTACCAGCAGCAGTTCACTCAATTGAGTACGCACTAGAGTACGGTACTGATCGTTTGGAAATTCACCAAGACGCTTTGCACCCAGGTAGCCGAGTTTTAATTGTAGACGACTTGATAGCTACAGGTGGAACCGCAAGTGCAACCGCAAAGCTAGTCCAAAAAATTGGCTGCAAACTTGAGGGTTTTGGGTTTATTATCGAGCTACGGGATTTACAAGGGCGGAAACATCTGCCAGATGTGCCCATCGTCACCCTTTTAGAATACTAGTCAATAGTCATTAGTCATTTGGCTAAGGACGAATGACTAATGACAAAGGACAAAGCACAAATGACTACTACACGAATTTCCTTGGATGCAGGTCGTGATTGGCTTTTAAAGTTAGTTACGAGTGAGACTTTTATTTATGTCATGAAACGGGTATTGCAGGCGCTCTTGACTTTGTTGTTGGCGTCGGCGTTGTCGTTTGTGATTATTCAACTTGCCCCAGGGGATTATGTAGATACGTTACGGCAAAACCCAAACATTTCTCCAGAAAGAATTGAGGAACTTAGACGACAGTTTGGTCTGGATAAGTCTTGGCTTGAGCAATTTGGACTTTGGCTGTGGCGAATTCTAACTCAGGGGGACTTTGGCACGAGTTTTGTTTACCAACGGTCGGTGTCGTCGCTGTTGTGGGAACGGGTACCCGCAACTTTGCTGTTGGCAGTATCTTCTCTAATTGTAACGTGGGCGATCGCCATCCCCTTGGGCATAGTCGCTGCGGTGAAACAAAATCAGTGGGTTGACCGCGTTTTGCAGGTGATTAGTTACGCAGGACAAGGGTTTCCCAGTTTCATCACTGCCTTATTGCTGCTCATTTTGGCTCAAAACCTCTCGCCCCTCTTTCCAGTAGGTGACATGACCAGCATCAATCATGCCGAACTCAACTGGTTTGGTAAAATCCTCGATATTGGCTGGCACATGATTTTACCCACTATTGCTTTGAGTGTCACGAGCTTTGCTGGCTTACAGCGCATCACTCGGGGAGAATTATTGGATGTGCTGCGCCAAGATTATATCCAAACAGCTCGTGCTAAAGGGCTGCCTGAAAACCGTGTTATTTATGTTCATGCTCTGCGCAATGCAATCAACCCCTTGATGACTTTGTTAGGTTTCGAGTTAGCAGGTTTATTGGGTGGTGCGTTTATTGCGGAATTTTTCTTCAACTGGCCCGGTTTAGGGAGATTGACTTTACAAGCGGTGCAGGCTCAAGATTTGTATTTAGTGATGGCAAGTTTGGTTATAAGCGCCGTACTGCTCAGTATTGGTAATTTGATAGCAGACTTGTTGCTCAAGGTGAGTGATCCTCGCATTCGCTTAGAAAATCTTAATTAACTAACTAGATGCAAGGGACGGCACACTCCTGTTGACCGTCCTTTGTCATTTGTACCAAACCAATAACTAATGACTCATGATTAATGACTATGTTTTCCGAAGTTTATTATCTGGTGCGGTCAAAAGCTGACGGTCGTTATCTCGCGGCTCTTCCCAACCGCGAGGCTTTGGGTTATTTATTATTGTTTCGCGAAAACTTTGATGCCCTCAGCTACCTCAACACTCATGCTGCATCTGTAGCAAATCGCTTTTCTATAGAATCTGTTCCAGGTTCTCAAATAGGAGGTTTGCTCAAACGCTGGGGTTTTAGTGGGGTGGGTATTGTTTCTGACCCGTTATTACCAAAAATAGAATTTTTATCACACTCATGACTCACAGTTCGCTCCTGCATGATCTGAATTTTCAAAATTGACGCCCGCAAGGAACGACAGAATGACGTTTTCAGCCTGTCTTCAGACTGCACTTGCCCATGGTAAAGTCCACAGACCTTTATCTGTCCAGCTACAGGGGCGTTTGCTCCAGTAGGTAACGCCACCTTCTTACTTGGCGGATGCCTCGGCAACGACCTCCTTACCCGATAATTTGCAGTAGGAGCTCATTCACTGCGTCACACGTTTTGGTGCCATTGACTGAGCAACTTGAAGCGCTTGATCTAGAATTTTAGAGGCTTTGTCTTTATTTGAGGAGCCGAATAGAGAATTATAGCTATTGGTAAGCACAAAAAAGATTTTTTCAATAGGTCCTTTCTTTTCTCGTTCTCTTGCCACATATTGTTCTGCGATCGCCGTCAGGGCTTGAGCTTTGTAACTTTTGTCTGTAATGGCTTGAGCAAGCTGAAGCGCTTGGTCAAATTTTCCCTGTTTTGCAAATCCACGGGCGATAGCGGAGAATCTCCAGTCCTTCTGTGTAGCATCAGGAGGGGGTTGGATGGAAAGAGTGATTTGTAGCGCACGCTCAGGCTGCCCTGTCTCAAGGTAACCGAATGCCACCTCCGACAGCATATCCTTAAAATTCCACTGTTGGATGATCTCAAACGCTTGGTCGTACTGTCGGCTGTTTAGATAGTGCCTCACAATCCCTCTGAAGGTGGCGTCTCGGTTTCCAATCGATGTTGCCAGTTTAACCGCTTGGTCAGAGTACCCGGCTTTGCCATAAGCGATCGCAATTCCAAGGAACGCCCGCTTTCTCGCATTCACATTCTCGATGGCTCGGGCAATTTGCCGTGCCTGATCAAAGTTTCCTAGTTCTGCGTAGGCATCAGCGACGCTAGCTAATGCATCACTTTTGCTTTGAGCTTCGTCAATTGCAATTGCCTGCGCCGCTTTCTGAGCTTCCGCTAGCGTCGAGAGTGCCTTGTTCTTCTGCTCCAATGCTGCATACTGGGCTGCTGTTTCAATCAGTTGGGTAATTTTATCAAGGGGAAAGCGCTTGTCTGCAAGCGTCCGTATCTTTGGCAAGGATTGATCTAGAAGCTCGATCGCTCGACGTTCTTGTCCGATGAATGCAAATTGTTTAACAATCCTTAGCATCTGAGAGATTTTCATTGAGGCATTTTCGCCCGATTGTGCCTCATCGATAGCAGATGCACTCTTAAGCGCACCCTCCAGCACTTGAGGCACTTGTTTCTTTTGTCCAGCTTGACTAAGATGTTCCGCAATTACAATCAGGGTCATGGTTCTATAAAGGGCATGGTCATTGCGTTGGGCGATCGCCAGCGCTTGCTTCAAGACCGTAGTTGCCTGCTCATCCTCTCCAGCTTTTGCATAATGCCCCGCAACTTCTGCCATAGTTATAGGAGTGAACACAGGATTGTTTACTCCTGTGATGAGCTCGATAGCAAAGCCATAGTACCCAGCCTCTGCGTATTCCTTAGCTCGGTTGAGCAAAGACTCATCCGGAGAAGTTCCGCTGCCGCTACAGCGTGTTGCCGTTTGGGTGCGGGCAATGTGGATGGCTTGTTTTAGAAGTTGCTTACCCTTAGCTTCTTGTCCAGCCTGGATATAACCAAGAGCGACTTTCACTAAGGGGTTGGCTTTGAAGCACTCATTGGGATTCGCTTCCGCCAAAGGCAGAACTTGGTTTAAAATCTTGACAGCCTGCTCAGATTTTCCTACCGCCGCATACTGAAATGCAATGTCAGCCAATATGCCATGTTTTTCAAAGTAGGTTTCTACTGCAAGAACTTGACCCCCTGGAAAGAACGTAGCAATTAGTGCAGTGATAGCTAAAATATTGAACTGGATTATTCTTCGAGCCATGTTTTTCCCACGTCAACTTTTTGTTGCGCGACTACCCACAGGTGGTTAGCCTTGAACCGCTAAAGTCAACGACAGAAATGTTTGGCAGTTTGTGGTGATTTTGTTACAAAAATTTATTTAGCTACTGAGAGTGTTGGAAAACCCAGAGGGAGCATCGCCGCAAAGGGCTTCTTTCAGGTACGCGCAATCGCCCTCCGCAACAACCTCGTTTCTCAATCCTTGTTTGTAAATGATATGTTTTTCTTAAACTACAAGTAAAATACAAATGTAGTATTTTTCTTAACCAAAATTAAATAGACTTTGTTGCACAATAGCAACAAAGTCTATTTGATCCAAAATCTAAAATTTCAAATTCCTACACTGGTGCTTTTTCTAATTTCAACTTAGAACGCTTCACTAGTTCGGGAACAGGAACCGGGTAATCTCCAGTGAAGCAAGCGGAACAGAAGCTTTCAGGGTCTTCTCGTGTCGCCTCTAGCATTCCTTGCCAACTCAGATAAGCTAGAGTATCTACCTCCACTTGCTTGCCAATTTCTTCCACTGACATGGTGGCAGCAATCAGCTGCTCTTGGTTATCAGTGTCAATACCATAGAAGCAGGGGTGAGTGACTGGCGGAGAGGAAATTCGCATATGCACTTCCAACGCACCTGCTTCACGTAGGGCCTTGACGAGCTTGCGGCTAGTGGTACCGCGCACAATCGAGTCATCTACAATGACCACTCGTTTGCCATACAACACATCTTTAAGGGGGTTGAGTTTCATGCGGATACCCGACTCGCGCATACTCTGTGTCGGTTGGATAAAAGTACGTCCGACGTAGCGATTCTTAATCAGTCCCTCAGCGTAGGGAATGCCAGACACTTGGGAATAGCCAATGGCAGCAGGAATACCAGAATCAGGGACACCAATCACTAAATCGGCATCAGCAGGAGATTCTTGAGCCAGTCGCCGCCCTATACGCATTCGATAGCTGTACAAACTCTCGTCATGCATGACACTATCAGGACGGGCAAAGTAAATCATCTCAAAAATGCACATCTTCCGTTGGGGTTTTTGACTCCATTGAAACGAAGCTAAACCCTCTTCGGTAATCCAAACTAACTCGCCTGGTTCCACGTCTCGCAGATATTCGGCACCAATGATATCTAAACCACAAGTTTCGGAGGAGAGAACATAGCGAACTGGATTTTCACCTAAGGTACCAATGACAAGGGGGCGAATGCCATTAGGATCGCGAACACCCATGATACCTGCCGATGTGCCAATAACTAAACTAAAGGCTCCTTGGCAGCGGTGAAAAGCCCGAATGCAGCCATCTAGCCAATCTGCCCCAGCATTGATTTCTTCAGCTATTGCAAAAGCAATCATTTCTGAGTCAGTTGTGGTGACTAAGTTCCAGTTGTTGTTGAGCAACTCCTCTCGCAACTGCACCGTATTGACTAAATTACCATTGTGTGCCAAGGCAACGGAACCTAACCGGGTTTCGACAACAGCAGGTTGGGCATTCACTTTGCGGCTGGAACCCGTGGTTGAATAACGAGTGTGACCAACGGCTACACTACCAGGCAAAGTTTGCAAAATGGATTCATTAAAGACTTGAGACACCAACCCCATGTCTTTGTGTAGGTTGACTTGTTCACCCTCAAATGTGGCAATGCCAGCCGATTCTTGACCCCGGTGCTGGAGAGCGTACAATCCAAAGTATGTCAGTTTGGCAGCGTCTTCTCCTGGTACGTAGACGCCAAAAACACCGCAAGCTTCTTCTGGCTTGTCTGGACGATTTTCCAGGTCATTGACTGAGTCGTTAGGCAATTCGGGATGGTTATCCAAAGAGTCGGGATGGTTGGGAATCATGCTAGGTGTGCTCCTGATGAGGGTATCAAGTCACTAGAAATATGTCAAAGGATAGTTGTAGAAATTCTTAAAAAACTCTTAACCATCCATTAAAACAGTACCGCAATTATGCCTATCGACGCCAGTATCCCAGGTGAGGGGATTTTATCAATTAACTGGGAGTGGTGTTATGGATGGTCAAACGCCTTTCAATCGCATTTAAGTAGCGATCACTCATTTCCTCAATGCTAACGTTGATTAAACTTTGATTATCAGTTGTTAAAACCCCCAAACCTATTTCGGTATTCCCAACCTTGCCAAGTTGCTGCCAATGATTACCGAGTTGTTCTGTTAAATAAGTTTCCCAAGTTTTTTGTTGTTCTGTTGCAACAGAGACTACAATCCGCGCGCCACCTTCGCCAAAAAGAACTTCATCCCAACGTTGGGAGTTCTGTGCTGGTAGTTCTAATTTGATTTCTGCTCCCCGATTCGCAGCAAGACAACATTCTGCCAGGGCGATCGCGATTCCACCTTCAGCACAATCATGAGCCGAACGCACCCAACCTTTGCGAATTCCTTCACGACACACTTGTTGTACACGGCGTTCCAATTGAAAATCAACTCGTGGCGGTTTTCCAGCAACAGTGTTGTGGATAGTGGCTAAATATTCCGAACCCCCCAGCGTAGAGTGTGCAGACACTTCGCCCAACAGATAAATCACATCTCCTTCTGCTTGCCAAGCTTGACCACAAATCTTAGTCAAATCAGGGATTAACCCTACCATACCTACAACAGGAGTAGGATAGATTGGTTGTGGATTGCCTTGAGAATCCAAAGTTTCATTGTAAAGAGAGACATTTCCACCAGTGACTGGCGTTGCCATTTCTTGGCAACCTTCAGCCAAACCGCGACAAGCTTCTGCTAATTGCCAGTATCCAATAGGTTTTTCTGGACTGCCAAAATTCAAGTTATCAGTAACTGCCACAGGTTCTGCACCCACACAGCTAAGATTACGTGCCGCTTCTGCCACGACTGCCTTAGCTCCCTCATAGGGATCAAGATAAACATAGCGAGGATTGCAATCAACCGTAGCTCCAACACCTTTGTTGCGCCCTCCCTGTACGGAGGGAGTTGGGGAAGGTTCCAAGGGACGCAGGCGAATCACAGAGGCATCTGCCCCGCCAGGTAACACAACAGTGTTATTCTGCACTTGATGGTCATACTGACGATATACCCAACGTTTAGATGCAATAGTGGGCGTATCGAGCAAAGTCAACAGGATGTCATTCCAACTTTGCAAACGTCCTTGAATTTCAATTCCAGCAGATGTAGTCTCAGGTAAAGAATCAGGCGTCCATTCCCAAGCTTTTCGTACATATTCCGGTGGTTGTGCCAACACTTCTCGGTGATACACCGGCGTCTTTTCTGCCAAGGCTGTTGCGGGAATTTCTGCGGCAATTTCACCTTGGAATAGAATCCGTACAATAGGTTCAGAAATGACGCTTCCTGCAACCACAGCTTGCAGCCCCCAACGGTGGAAAATGTCAATTAACTCTTGTTCGCGTCCCTTGTGGGCAACAAACAGCATTCGTTCTTGAGATTCGGAAAGCAGGTACTCATAGGGAACCATTCCCGCTTCCCGTACAGGAATCTTGTCTAAATCGAATTCGATACCCACGCCGCCTTTTGCAGCCATTTCTGAAGTAGAACAGGTAATGCCAGCAGCACCCATATCCTGTGCAGCAACCACTGCACCTGTCTTAAACGCCTCCAAGCAAGCTTCAATTAACGACTTTTCCAAGAAGGGGTCGCCTACCTGTACCGCCGGACGGTTATCTACGGACTCATCACTCAGTTCTGCACTGGCAAAGCTTGCGCCTCCCATACCATCGCGTCCGGTGGTGGAACCAACATAAAGCACTGGGTTGCCTATACCAGATGCACCAGATTTGACGATTTCTGGCGTTTCCATCAATCCCAACGCCATGACGTTTACCAAAGGATTGTCAGAGTACGCGGGGTCAAAGTAAACTTCACCGCCTACAGTGGGGACACCAACGCAATTTCCGTAATGTGAAATACCAGCGACCACGCCACTAAAAAGCCTTTGAGTTTTCGCATCTTCCAAAGAACCAAAGCGCAGCGAGTTTAATACGGCAATGGGACGCGCACCCATTGTAAAGATATCTCTTAAGATGCCTCCTACTCCTGTGGCGGCTCCTTGAAAGGGTTCAACAGCCGAGGGGTGGTTGTGTGATTCAATCTTAAATGCTAGGTGCAGGCGATCGCCCAAATCTACAACACCGGCATTTTCACCAGGTCCAACAAGAATGCGGGGTCCTGTCGTGGGAAATTGTTTGAGTAACGGACGAGAATTCTTGTAACAGCAGTGTTCTGACCACATCACCCCAAACATTCCTAGTTCAGCTTTGTTAGGATGACGCCCTAGACGCCTAACAATTTCTTCATATTCTTCTAGCTTCAAACCTTCAGCAGCGATTTCTTCAGGAGAAAAAGGAGCAGAGGAAATGGCGGTCATGGCAATAATGCACCAAGGGGACAGAGCATTATTTTAGCGATTTACTTAGGTGCTTTTCTAAAAATACAAGAGTTCTTCTTTGGACATTTCCCGTTGAACAACTCCCATAATCAAGTTATAAGCTTCCTCCTGAGATAGATTCAGACTGTAGCCATTCAACTAGCCCCGCTGCGGAGTCCCACACCGTCGCGAGGAATTACGGGGAAATTGGTGCGCTGTCCCCCTCCCTCTCCAAACCGTGTTTGGGATTACTCGGAGGATCCACCGCAATTCCCAATCTCACTGGATTTTCAAAATGTGATTGATGACGGATCAATGTTCGCCCGAATACTGGATGGCAACTTGTTCTGCTTGCAGTTGTGAAACCGCTTTTGACGGTGCGCTCTTTTGTGAAACGCCAGGGTGCGGTTTATTCGTCTACCACGTCTAGCACGTCGTAATAGCGCTCTTCCTGACATCTTTTTCGTTACATCTGGGAATGGGAAAACTAGATAGATGTGCTATGAACTATGAACAAACTAAATCTAAGTGAGTGCGCGCCCACGCCTGTGAATTTATTGCCAGGGTCTAAGCCTTTTGGCTCAACTGTAGAAATACGTAATTTTTTATTTAAACTTTAAGCGCTCAAGAAACAAATAAGTATTTCCACTATTTGAATAATTTAATTCCTTTCGTAGAATAAAGATGTACTAAGCCAAGGATGAAAAGAAATTTCACTATATATAATATGCCTATTTCAAGTGGTGATTGAACAAGTTTTATATTGTTTCAATTATCAATTCTGCAATAGCTATCATGCTTGCCTTAGTTAACAAAATTTGATTTTTTAGTATATCAGTACTACTGAACACAATCGTTCCAGTTACCCTATTGATTGAATTGGTGGCTTAGTTGGCGCTTTTCACAAAAGGAATTGTATTAGGGCGCTAGCGAAGTTATTCTGTCTGAAGCTTTGTCTGCAATTTTCATCGGTGCTATGTGTATGAAAAAAATTCTTTTTTCAACTGCTATTTTGACTTTTCTAAAAACTAATTACAGCATTTACGGAGCAATGGGAGTTTTTAGTGTTTCCTGATTCATTTTTAGTTTCCAAAATTTGATTGGTGCATGATGAATGCTTTTGCACCCATCTTCCTCAAACCAACACTCCTGCATTAGCCATGAACTAGTTCCTAGATTTTGCATTCAACAAATCTGCTCTCACTGAAAACCCGTCTTCATATTCGATTGGGTCATGGATCATGGCTGGATTTTTTTTCTTTTTCAAGAGTTATCATACTACAGCAGATTGCATTTTTCTTGAGGTACACCTTTTCAACTCAAAAGCCAGATATAGCAGTCCTAAATGATCTGAAGAAGGTCAATTTATGCGCTTTGCGCAGGCACTTTCACGCAAATGTGCGCCCGTATTGCTATATAGAGCAAATTTTACTTCTCAACGCCAGCCACCTCTGTCGGGAAAGCCGTCATTCGTGCTGGTTCGTCCTGAATTCTGAATTCTGCTGTATTACTATTTAAAACTTGGTTTTGGGGTTGAGTAGCACAACCCAAGGAAGCACCAAGAACAAGTATCTCTGCCATAAGATAGATGAACTGACGCATTTTGGATTATGTGCCTTGATGTTTACATAAAAGTTACATTTGTAATTGATTTTACAGTTTTTTCTGAGAGAATATGATAAAGCTTGTCTGAATTCTAGAGATACGAAGTTCCGCGTGTTTATGTGTCCATACAGTCTACCAGAAATAATTTTGTGATGAACATCACTGATACCCATGATTAAGATCGTATTCGTCATATGGCTAAATTGGGAGAATACAAACAACTGAACTCTAGCCGAGTCATTAATAGGGAACACACTAAATGCCGACAGCCTTCTCTTGAAGACTGTTGGCTTTTTATTTATGGGGGGGCGAGTCACAGGACGTGGCGGAAGATCGGGAGGTGGGGAGATCAAAAGTCTTTTACTAATGACTCTTGAGTGTTGAGCATCCAATAAAATTTCCCCACAACCTGTTAGTAACTTGACAGAAATTCTGCCGCAGCCACTATCTAGTGTGGGGAAGATATAATCAGTATATAAGTATTATTGGTGTTGAGTCCTAGTTGCTTGCACTTTGTTTAGAAGCCCGCAAGCAGAAGGAAAAGAAAACTCTCTGACTTTGTATTACGACATCGCTTGAATGATGTAATCAAAGTAGGGCGCTGCTTCAGCGGCGTCTTGTGCATTGAGTAAGTTAAGCGAGGCTTTTTTCAGAGAGTTGATCGCTTCTACCATTCCAGGTACCGGAACACCAAGCGAATTGTACATTTCCCGCACGCCAATTAAACCAATTTTTTCAATTGGTTCTTTGTCACCGGCAAGTACACCGTAAGTAATTAGGCGCAAGTACCAGCCAAAGTCACGGATACATAAAGCACGTTGCCGCTCCCCGTATGCATTGCCCCCTGGTGCGATAAAGTCGGGACGCTTCTGCCAAAGCTGTTTAGTAGCTTCTTGAACTATCTTTTTTTCGTTTTCAGCTAGGGTTGTGACAATTCGTATCCGTTGTGCGCCGGTTTGCAAATAGTCTTTGATATTCTTGAGTTCGCCACTGCTGGGATAACGCAGTTGGTCGTCGGCTTGGAGAATAACTTGGCTTACTACAGTCATGATTATTGCAATGACATCAATTAATTATTATTTGCTAGTTTAACGAGTCTTGAGTACACAAGTGAAGAGAGTGGGGAGATTGGAAGTAGGGGAAGTAGAGGAAGAAAACTAACGACTAATGACTAATGACAATGACTAATTGGAAACAGGGTGAGTTAATTGAAGTTGAGATTTCGGATTTGAACGATACGGGTGATGGTGTAGGGCGTTGGCAGGAGAGGGTGGTATTTATAAGCGATACTGTACCAGGCGATCGCGCTATTGTCCGTCTGGTACACGTCAAACCTAACTACGCCCACGGCAAACTCAAAGAACTGTTGCAACCCTCTCCCCACCGTGTCCCACCAAGCTGCATCGTGGCTGATAAATGTGGTGGTTGTCAATGGCAGCATATTGATTATGAGTACCAGTTAGCAGCCAAGCAAAAGCAAGTTATTCAAGCTTTGGAACGCATTGGCGGTTTCGTGCAACCACCAGTAGATCCAGTGCTTTCGAGTCCCGAAGGTTTGGGCTATCGTAACAAAGCCACTTATCCTGTGGGATCATCTCACACCGGACAGGTTCAAGCTGGTTACTACCAAAAAGGTAGCCACCAATTGATTAACTTGAATCAATGTCCTGTGCAAGACCAAAGATTAAATCCTCTGCTACTGGAAGTCAAACAGGACATCCAAAAGCGGGGTTGGCAAGTTTACAACGAACAGCGCCACACAGGTCTTGTACGCCATCTCAGTTTACGCATTGGTCGCCGGACTGGGGAAACGTTGCTGACTTTGGTGGTCAAGGACTGGAATTTACCCTCTATTCAAGACCAAGCCGAGGAGTGGTTAAAGCGCTATCCCCAGTTGGTGGGGGTTTCTTTAAACCGCAACCCAGACCGTACTAATGCCATTTTTGGCAGCCAAACTCGTTGTATTGCTGGGCGTCCCTACCTGCGAGAAAAATTTGCTGGGCTGGAATTCCAGGTAAGACCGGATACTTTTTTCCAGGTACATACGGAGACGGCAGAGGCATTATTGCAGGTGATTCAGTCAGAACTGAATTTACAAGGTTTGGAGGTGCTACTTGATACTTATTGCGGTATTGGGACATTAACATTGCCACTTGCTAAACAAGTTAAGCAAGCAATGGGGTTAGAGTTGCAACCAGAGGCAGTGGAACAAGCAATTTTAAATGCCAAACACAACGATATTCATAATGTAATTTTTCACACTGGTGCAGTAGAAAAATTACTTCCCCAGATGGAGATTTCACCAGACATTGTTTTGCTTGATCCCCCGCGTAAGGGGTGCGATCGCGCTGTGATTGAAACTCTACTGAAATCAAAACCACGACGTATTGTTTATGTCAGTTGTAAAGTCGCTACCCTTGCCCGTGACCTCAAATTACTTTGTCAAAACGGAGTATATACTGTCACACGGGTACAACCAGCTGATTTCTTTGGGCAAACTGCTCATGTGGAAGCTGCCGCATTTCTTGTGTTATCAGATTTGGACAAAGGGACTAACTCGACAAAAACTCACTCTCAAAATTTGTAGCCCAATGCATAGTAAAAATGCTAGAATTGAATTAAGCTAAATATATGATTCCTTTTGTGTGAAGATATTGAAGTTGCAAAGACTCTCCCAAAAATATGAATCGAGTTGTTTAAGTTATAAACCGGCAGGTAAAAGAGTATGTTGATACTCTTTTAATTAGAAAAAATATCAGTTGCTTAGTGTTTGAGCAGTTGCTATAAAAGCCGTTTTTTAGATGAGTGACTCTATGTTATTAAGGAGAGTTAATGCTCCCTAGCATTTTCAAAATTTAGTTTAAAAGACGAAAGTTTGAAGGCAACATGACCACCTCAAATTCTATCAGGGTGCCTGTGACAGCAAACTGATGTCTAGCTAACTCTGAAAGCTACGGGGTTCCACTTGTGATTACTATTTCCCTTCGTCCTACAGGGCGCAATTGGGGCACAATTAGTTTTGCCTCAACTTTGTACCTCTGTCCAATACTAGATTTGCTTTTGGCAGAGATTCCGGTCAAATTACAAGCAGAACTGCGACTAGGACTTCAAGAAGCCTTAGTAAACGCAGCTAAACATGGCAATAATCTAGATCCAAGTAAAACAGTTGTCGTCCGTTTCTCGTTAATTGATACTCAGTATTGGTGGGTTATATCCGACCAAGGGCACGGCTTTACACCTTCCTCTACTTGCGATATCGATGTCGATCCAGATATCGATCCAACAGAATACTTACCCCCGGATGAGTCAGAGAACGGTCGTGGTATGTGTATTCTCCATCAAATTTTTGATCAGGTGCAGTGGAACAGGAAAGGCACAGAGTTGAGGCTTTGTAAACAGCTAGAGAATCGATCCAGACTAGCTCTGCGACGATGAACAGGGATAAGAAACTTGAGGGGGATGAGGGGGATAACTTCCTCATCCCCCTCATCCTCCCAATCTCCCCCTACTTCTTTTGCTCGCCGTGAGTTGGACAGGGTGGAGCAGAAATAGAGCGATCCAACCAGCCAGTTGCTTGCTCAAGTCTGAGTAAAGCTTCTTGTGGTTCATCTTTAAGGAGATACACAAGAGCACCAGCAACTTGTTCACTTGCCCGAACTTTGCGGTTAGACTTGAGGCGATGCCAATCGTCAGGTGAAATGCTCAGCCTCTCCATAAGAGCTTGCGCTAGTTCCAAAGTACTAAATTCATTCAGTTGGCTCGTGTTAGGCAGCTGGGTTGATTGCGACATGATATGAAATCCTGAGTGCTGAGTAAGTGACTGATGGGGAAAATCGCATTTAATCCTAAGTTTACTACTTGTGCATGAAACCGCCTAAGCTCTCATTCGGTGAGGAAAATCAACACCAAGAATTTGAACAAGCACTCTTGGAAGTGGAGCAAGCGCTTGTTACTTTAAAAGAACGCTACAATCAAGTGCAAGCAGACAGATTCCGTCAAACAGAATTGCAACAACGCCTCAAACAACTGCGTCATAGTAAATTGCCAGAGGATAAAGCTCAGTTAAAGGAAATTAAACAGCAGTTGGAAGTGCTAGAACTGAACTTGGAAAGCCAGTTGTTTTCCTGGGCTAGTCTTAAAGAACCTTTTTGGCAAGCCATCCGCTTTGGCGGATTGGGCGTTATCATAGGCTGGTTATTAAAGTCTGTTGCTGGATAATATGGTAAATCGACGGATTGCAGAAATATTGCGAAGTGGTCAACCTGATGAATGGCTGATAGTTCAAGGCTGGGTTCGTACCAAACGAGAATTAAAAGGATTTTCTTTTATAGAAGTAAATGATGGCTCTTCCTTAGCTAGTTTGCAAGTAGTCATTAATCAAGATTTGGCAGACTACGATGATATTTTGAAAAAACTCAATACAGGTGCTTCTGTGGAAGTGGCTGGAGTACTGGTAGCATCTCAAGGTAAAGGACAGCGGATCGAGTTGAAAGCTCAAAAGGTGAAAGTCTTCGGAGAAGCTGATCCCGAAACATATCCTCTGCAAAAGAAACGTCATTCCTTTGAGTTTCTGCGAACCATTGGACATTTGCGATCGCGTACCAATTCCTTGAGTGCAGTGTTCCGCGTTAGAAATGCGTGCGCTACCGCCATTCATCAATTCTTTCAAGAACGTGGCTTTTTGTGGGTACACACTCCGATCATCACCGCTAACGACTGCGAGGGTGCGGGTGAATTGTTCAGCGTGACGAGTTTAGATCTTAAAGATGTTCCTCGCACAGAAAGCAAGGCAATAGATTATAGCAAAGACTTTTTTGGCAAACCAACATATTTAACAGTCAGCGGTCAGCTAGAAGCCGAAGTCATGGCGATGGCGTTTACCAACGTCTACACCTTCGGTCCTACCTTCCGTGCAGAAAACTCCAACACCTCCCGCCACTTAGCAGAATTTTGGATGGTAGAACCGGAGATGGCTTTCTGCGAACTCAAAGAAGATATGGATTTAGCCGAGGCGTTTCTCAAATATATTTTCAAATATGTACTGGAAACTTGCCCAGAAGACATGGAATTTTTCAATCAGCGCATTGATAATACCGTGTTAGCAACGGCAGATAATATTATTAACAATGAATTTGAGCGCATAACTTATACAGAAGCCATCAAACTCTTAGAGAAAGCTGATGTTAAGTTTGAATATCCGGTAAGTTGGGGCTTGGATTTACAATCAGAACACGAACGCTATCTTTGCGAACAACTTTTCAAAAAGCCGGTCATCGTCAGCAATTATCCAGCGCAAATCAAAGCCTTTTATATGCGCTTAGATGACGATGAAAAAACTGTCTCTGCTATGGATATGCTTGCGCCTAAAATTGGCGAAATTATCGGCGGTTCTCAAAGAGAAGAACGTTTAGATGTTCTTGAACGCCGCATACTCGCTCAAGGGATGAAACCAGAAGATTTGTGGTGGTATCTCGATTTGCGCCGCTTTGGAACTGTTCCTCACGCTGGCTTTGGATTGGGTTTTGAACGACTCGTGCAGTTTATGACGGGGATGGGGAATATCAGAGATGTGATCCCGTTTCCACGCACGCCGGAAAGTGCAGAGTTTTAGTGAGGAGTCAAGAGTTAAGAGTTTTGAAATTTGTAGAGTACGTCTGCATTGTGTAACACAGCATATCTGGTTCCCTGGTTCTACCAGGGAATACCTTAGAACTTGATCTGCTACTTGCTCCAATGGAGGCGAGTCTCTACAATCTCCTTCCAAGACTGAGTCTAGGGAGGAAAAATAAGGCATTTGAGGATAGTAGCAAATGTATTTAAGAGAATGTTTAATTGAAAATGTAGGACCAATTGAATTTATAGACAGACCTTTGCCATTCAATGACGATGGAACACCTCAGCCTTTGGTTTTAGTTGGCAGAAATGGTTCAGGTAAAAGCATATTTTTATCCTATATTGTTGATGCACTTACTGAATTCGCCAAAATTGCTTATCTAGATATAGTATCTGGGCAACAATCCAATTTCTCTCCCTATTTCAAGTTAACAGGTGGTACCAATCAGAGGGTAAATTCAAAATATGGTATTGGGTTACTTGAGTTTTGCAAAAATGACATCAACTACTCCTACATTGACAAGAGTGGTAATCTTGAGCCTAATACATATAATGAAAAGATAAGAGGTCGCTTTCAAGCTGTACAGTCATGGTCTTCTAACGAAAATCAAAAGTTAATTGCACCACAAGATAAAAAATCTTTTGAAGATTTTTTTAGAGAAAATGCTGTTTGCTACTTCCCTCCTAGTCGAAAAGAAATTCCCCACTGGTTGAACCGCGACAGCCTATCTGATGAAGTAAAGTTTATTATTGAGCAAAAATTTGCCACAAAACTTGGTAAGCCAATTTTTATTGAAAGTAGTGTTCAAGAAAATAAAAGCTGGTTACTTGATGTTTTTCTTGATTCTCTGATTGATTTTGAGGCTGTAACACCAGATGATGCTACACAGAGATACTTAGTTCTTGAACACTACTTTTCAGATAATTTACTAAAACAGTATAATAAGTATGGTAAAAACATTCTGGAAACTGAAATTTTTACAATAAGTGGAGACAAAAATAGCTTTGCAGCAAAAGTAGATTCTTTTGATGTTCTAGAGTTTGAAAATTTTAAAGTTTTATTTGATAAAATTGAAAAATTACTTTCAACGCTGGTGGTTTGAACTCATAAAGAAGTCTTGTGCCAGTTATTGATTTTTGCCAGTTAATCTGTGGGTAATGTTAAACTGGCGTGGCGAGCGCTCGCCTCCCTTTCTAAACGACATAATCTTACTTGTTGCATAATTTTCGCGCCCATTTTTTCGTAAAAATCGATTGCTGGAGTATTATTTACTGCAACTATCCAATCAATTCTTCCACCCCCTATTTTCTGGGTAATTTGACATAAACGTTTTATCAATGCTTCACCGATCCCAAGCCTGCGATATCCAGCTTTGATATATAAATCATCTAGCCAGATTCCTGGCTGAGCAAGAAAAGTGGAGTATATACGGTGATAGGTTGCAAATCCAATTGCATTTCCGTCAATCTCAGCTAACAAAACAAAGGCAAGTGGATTTTCACAAAATAAAGTGTCTTCCAGTTTCTTCGGTGTAGCCTCTAGAAAGTCAAGACAGCCATCAAATTCAGCCTTAAGCCGAATTAGCTCGATAAGAGTAGAAATGTCACTAGAATTGCCGTCTCGAATTAAGAACTGTTTATGGTTCATAAGTTGTTATCTTATTTAAGTATCAAGAAATCTATTAAAATTCGCCTTGTGTCTTGGATTCCAAGACCTTAAATTGAACCCAATTCAACAGCGGTATTAAATATAAATAAACGGCGTAGGGAATAAATCCTGAATCAGTCATCAATATAGTTGCTGGTACTAGCCCGGCAATATTCCAAGGAATAAGAGGTGAAAGTACAACAGCAGTGTTTTCAATATCAGTTGCCAATTGATAGTTGTCTAATTGTTGCTGATACTTTTCCTTAACAAGCTGGTGAGTCATGAGAATCGCCAGCGTTTGAGTGCAACCAAAAGCGGCTGATGCTACCCCAACTGTAATGGTTCCTAAAAATAAGCGACTTCTGGAAGAAGCTTTATTGATAATCTTTTCCACAGTTGCTAATGTTTTTGTTCCAGTGATTAGTCCTGATAGAGAAGTCGATAGGATGACGACTATCGAAACTCGAAGCATCGAAAAAATACCTCCTCCTGTCAGAACTTCACTTAAGTTCATTCTTGGTTCTAAACTAAACCCAAGCAAAACAAACTTCATCAGTTTGAAGAAAGAATAGCCTTGGAAAAATATCCCTAAAATCAATCCAATACCGATACTCACTAGTAATGTGAGTTTAACTTCTACTTTAAAAAGACAAAGAGCTATCACGGCAAAGGCTGGAAGTAAAACCAGCGGGTTAATATTAAAGAAATTAGGTATTTCTGAAATCAAACCACTATTTCTAACTTGAACAGGATTGCTGATTGAAAGGATTAAATAAATCAGGCTAGAAGCCATTAAAGGCAACCAAGCAGTTGATATCATAGCTATTATGTTTTTATGTAGCTTGGTTTTGGTAATGCTAGCAACAAGATTGGCACTAGAAGACATAGGAGAACATCTGTCTCCAAAATAAGCTCCTGCGATGATTGCTCCAGCAACTATGTGAGGATTAACATCCTCTCCTTTCACCATAATCATTAGGGCAACTCCTACAGTACTGACTGTGCCGAACGAAGTGCCTAGTAGTACAGAAATAAAACTGGTGAGGACAAAAGCTGAAAAAATGAAATATTGAGGATTGATGAGTTGGGTTCCATAGTAAACCAAAGCAGGTATTGTTCCCGCAGCCATCCAAACCGCTGTCACTGCTGCAATTAATAATAAAATTAGGATGATTGGAAAAGCTTTTTGACTACTAGCAAAAGCCATTGCAATTAAATCTCTGACTGGAAATCCTTGGAAAGCAAAAGTCATAAGGAGGATTACCAGAGAAAGTAAAAGTGGATAGGCAACAAAATAACCTTTAATAACGCTGCATAGCAAGATAATAAAGCAAAAAATTAAAGAAAATAATGAATGCATCTTTTGGTAATTACATATTCTATTCTCCAACATTAAATAGTTTAGTCATGACGAAATTGGAAAGCAAAGTATTTCTTAGATACCTTATATCGATAAAATCGATAGATAAAAGTCAAAGGCTTTTGCTTTGATCTAAATGTGGCTTTTCTTACCTAGATGAATGAAGTCAACGACAGTAAGTTAAAAATCTCTCAATTGCGGGCTTTGGTGGCTATTGCCGAGCACGGCAACTTCACTTCGGCTGCTCTAGAGTTGGGGCTATCTCAATCAACTGTCAGTCATGCGATCGCCACAATTGAAGAAGAACTGGGAATTGTGTTGCTCTTTCGAGGTCGACACGGTGCAACTTTGACGCCAATAGGAGAGCAGGTGATTCAGGAAGCGCGTCAAGTTTTGCATTTATTAGAGGTGATTCGGGAAAAAGCCAACCAAGAGAAAGGATTACAAACTGGACAGGTTCGGGTTGCTTGTGTCAGAAGCATCGCAACTCACGTACTACCAAAGGTCATCGCTCGTTTTCGCGAGAAATTGCCAACGATTAGCGTTGTCATGACCGAGTACGATCGCTATGCACAGGTAGAACAGGCACTGCGAGAAGGTCAGGCGGACGTTGGCTTCACGTTGTTGCCGACTACAAGGGAGTTTGAGACGTGGGAGCTATTTCGAGATGAATTTGTTGCGCTGCTACCGCCTAAGTCAATAGTTGCTGGTGAGTCACTGAGTTGGGAACAGTTAGCAAAGTATCCAATGATTGTGAATCTCCGCAGTCCTCAGCACAACAAGACAGTCAGCGTTCATTTTTTGCAATTTGGTCAAATTCTCAAGGTTGACTATGAGCTGAGGGAAGACTCGACGGTTCTCAGTATGGTTAAACAAGGATTGGGGGCGACTGTGATGGCTCGACTAGCGGCTGAACCCATTCTAGAAGAGATAGAAGTGAGGAGTTTGCCAGTACCCCTAGAGCGAGTTATCGGGGTAGCCATCCTAGCAGACGCTTTATTGCCGAGAGCAGTCTTTGCTTTTCTGGACATCCTTAAAGTTGATTGATGTCTTCGCCATAACCCCCTGCACTCTAAACTAGAGGAGAAGAACGAGGCAGAAACCCAGATGTAAGCGTAGTGAGTGGTTCCTTGTGGAATAGCAATGTCTTGGCTTACGCTGCTCTTAGTGAACCTATCCAGTTGGCTGTGGAAGTGGTATCAAGCAACTGGATGATTACGTTGACAAGTTAGACGAGTATCAACGACTGGGTATTCCTGAGTACTGGGTTGTAGATTATCTAGCGATCGCCTCGGTGAAACTATCTTGGTAATCCCAAACTCCCGACAGTTTCTGTTTATCGGTTAGTAGAAGGCGAATATCAAGTCCAAAAGTTTACGGGTCATGACCGCATCCTTTCCCCCACCTTCTGTGAACTAGAATCCCGACCTATAAACAGGATATTAACAGCAAAAGCAATTTGGGGGGTCATGACAGTAGACCCATTTGAGAAGATTAGTGTCAAGATTTTTGTGGCGGGAGAAAAAAATGTTTAACATAAAACCCGCATCAAACCATTTGAAAGGAAGGCTATTATGGCAATTCCAAGCAAACAGGGTAAATCTACTATCGATTTTCGAGACAATCGACGCACCACAAGTCATATTACAGTTCGTATTCCTAAGGAGTTACACGAACAGCCAGTCATGTCACGGCTAATTTCTCATTGCGGGATTACAGTCAATATCGCAGCAGCCCAGTTGAATGGTCATGTGCCGCAACAAGGCTGCTTTGATTTGGAACTACGAGGAACTGTTTTCCAAATTGCTAGCGCCTTAACCTACCTAAATGAACTGAATTTAGAAATTTCGCACCGATTTATTACTGGAGAAGACGGTTGGTAAATAAGTCCTGACAGAGTAACGAGTGCTGAGTATCTGGCTAACTCAGCACTCGGCAACAGCAATTGCACTTCACTTGCGGGACTCCGGGGGGATCCCCAAGGGCGCAGTGGCTCCTCATGTAGTAGGAACCAAAGCAGGCGAAAAGCTCGTCAGTACTCAGGAGTGTGCACTGTACTTATGCCATTTGATTTTCAATTGCCCACCGTGCTAGTTCAGTGCGATTGTGGAGATTGGTTTTGCCCAACATATTGGACACATGGCTTTCAACGGTGCGTTGGCTGACATTTAATTCTTCAGCTATTTCGCGATTAGCTAAGCCCCGAGCCACAAATTGCACGACTTTGAGTTCTGTAGGGGTTAACTGCACATCGAACGGAACTTGGATGCGGGAACCGTTTTCTCCTCCTTTTGCTTGATGTTCTTTCCAGCGAATGGTCTGCTTCAGAGAAGATTCTACTTGTGCTACCAATTCTTCTGGCTCAAAAGGCTTGACCATATACACATCAGCACCTTTATTCAGACCTTTAACTCGGTCTGCGCTTTGTCCCTTAGCTGAAAGGAATAGAACGGGAATCCAGCCGGTGCGTTCGGTTTGTCGGACTTGTTCTACAAAAGTATACCCGTCCATTTCTGGCATCATCACATCGCAAATGATCATGTCTGGAATATCCTGCTCTAAAACTTCCAGTGCTTCTCGACCATTTTCGGCGGTGACGACATCATAACCCCGGAATTCCAAATAATCCTTCACCAGCAAGATGAGGTTAGGGTCATCATCAATAAGTAGAAGTCGTTTGTGATCTTTCATGCTGGGTTCTTTCATAGCAGTGGCACTTATCGCGCTTGATCCATCAAGGTCTTGAATCGTCATCCTTTCTGGTGGATTAAGGAGGTGTCGTGCTTTTTCTCACTTAACTTGCCCTTGCTGCATAAAGTCCCAAAAGTGGATTTCACTCTCAAGAAATTCTGTACCAACGGCAAAATTCCAGTAAGGATACGTAGAGCAGTAGTATTCATAATGCGTTATTATATATCGCTTTGAAAGTTACGGGTTAAAAAACACTGAGAAAATAATAATTATTCAGGTTAATAAGTAACTGTTGGTCTCAAGATGTTCCCAAATTACAATTAACCCGCACTTTCATTTGTTTACTACTGTGCCATATCCTTGTTGGATGTTAAGCTTGATTGAGCTTTTTACGACAAACTTGGGAACTTTCTGGCAAAGGATGGGTTAAAAATGCATATTCTTCTACCACATTGTTGCCTAATAAGTGTTCTCGTATAATCCGACAATTACTTCCGGGACTGTTGGGCGATACCGCACAGCATCCGGGGAATCCTCTATTATCAGTCTAGAACAACAAACTTGCAAGCAGTTGGCTTTATTTCTAAAGAGGCAACTAAAATTGCTATCTTGTGGTAGGCGAAGATTGAGCTGTTTGAGGCGCTTTTTCAAGTATTCCCAAAACGGCAAACGAGTTTGTTTTGAGAAGCATTTAGAAACTGTCTGGACAGCACAGATGAAAATGTCCCTTTGAATTTTTGACAGTCCTAAAGTTTCTAGAGAAATACTTAGGGCTTTCTTCGCTGGTGGTGTCGTGGTGTGTGGTAGCTGAAGGCAGGACTGGATCACTGTAGTGTTACTCAATTCGCGGCTCCCTGATTACTGTTCTATATCAATATCCCAGCTTTGCAAACAAAGTTGCCCATATATCAATATTCGTCCTTTACGGAATAAAACCTGAAAGCTAGGAAAAGTTGAGTATTTATACTTAAGTAGGATAGCACGAGCAAAGTTCGGGAACCCGTACAAAAGAAAATGTTGCCATTGCACGCTAGGTTTCGGTAAATTAGCACTCAGGAGTCGAGAGTGCTAACAAGGTGAGAAATTGGTATGGCAGCTGTATCTCTAAGCGTTTCTACAGTTAAACCTCTGGGCGATCGCGTATTTGTGAAAGTAAGCGCCGCTGAAGAAAAGACCGCAGGTGGTCTGTATTTGCCCGACAACGCAAAAGAAAAGCCCCAAGTGGGCGAGGTTGTCGCTGTGGGTGATGGCAAGTTCAAAGATGACGGGGCTCGTCAGCCACTGGATGTCAAAGTGGGAGAAAAAGTTCTCTACTCGAAGTACGCTGGTACCGACATCAAACTTGGAACTGACGAATACGTCCTGCTTTCAGAAAAAGACATTCTAGCAATCGTTTCATAGTCATGAGTCCTTTGTCATGAATTATTGGCAAAGGGCAAAGGACAACCTACAAATTCGTACTGTTCTTTTCAAAATTCTTTGACAATTATGGCAAAGCGCATTATTTACAACGAAAACGCACGTCGTGCCCTAGAAAAAGGCATGGATATTCTGGCTGAGGCTGTTGCTGTGACCCTCGGTCCCAAAGGTCGGAACGTAGTGCTAGAGAAAAAGTTTGGCGCACCACAAATCGTCAACGACGGTGTGACCATCGCTAAAGAAATTGAATTGGAAGACCACGTCGAAAACACTGGCGTTGCTCTGATCCGTCAAGCGGCTTCCAAAACCAACGATGCTGCTGGTGATGGCACCACAACTGCGACCGTTTTGGCTCATGCAATCGTAAAAGAAGGCTTGCGGAACGTTGCAGCAGGTGCGAATGCGATTTTGCTGAAGCGTGGTATTGATAAGGGTACCAACTTCTTGGTAGAAAAAATCAAAGAACACGCTCGTCCTGTAGAAGATTCCAAAGCGATCGCACAAGTTGGTTCAATCTCTGCTGGTAACGACGAAGAAGTCGGTCAGATGATTGCCGAAGCAATGGATAAGGTGGGCAAAGAAGGCGTGATTTCCTTGGAAGAAGGGAAGTCCATGACCACCGAATTGGAAATCACCGAAGGGATGCGCTTTGACAAAGGCTACATCTCTCCCTACTTCGCGACTGATCCCGAGCGGATGGAAGCAGTTTTCGATGAACCTTTCATCCTGCTGACCGATAAGAAAATCGCTCTGGTACAAGACCTCGTACCCGTCCTCGAGCAAGTTGCTCGCGCTGGTCGTCCTTTGGTGATTATTGCCGAAGATATCGAGAAAGAAGCTTTGGCAACCCTAGTCGTTAACCGCCTACGCGGTGTGTTGAACGTGGCTGCTGTTAAGGCTCCTGGCTTTGGCGATCGCCGCAAAGCATTGCTGGAAGACATCGGTATCCTCACGGGTGGTCAAGTGATCACCGAAGATGCTGGTTTGAAGCTGGAAAGCACCAAGCTGGATGCGCTGGGTAAGGCTCGCCGCATTACGATCACCAAAGATAACACCACCATTGTTGCCGAAGGTAACGAAGCTGCTGTTAAGGCTCGTGTTGAGCAAATTCGTCGTCAAATCGATGAAACCGAATCTTCCTACGACAAAGAGAAGCTGCAAGAGCGTCTGGCTAAGCTAGCTGGTGGTGTGGCTGTCGTTAAGGTAGGCGCGGCGACCGAAACCGAAATGAAAGACAAGAAGCTGCGCTTGGAAGACGCCATCAACGCAACCAAGGCTGCTGTGGAAGAAGGTATCGTTCCTGGCGGTGGTACAACTCTGGCTCACCTCGCTCCTGGGCTCGAAGAGTGGGCAAATAGCAATCTCAAAGGTGAAGAGTTGACTGGTGCCTTGATTGTCTCTCGCGCCTTGTCTGCTCCTCTCAAGAGAATTGCTGAAAACGCTGGTCAGAATGGCGCTGTCATTGCTGAGCGCGTGAAGGAAAAAGAATTCAACATTGGCTACGATGCTGCCAAGAACGAGTTCGTTGATCTGTTTGAAGCTGGTATTGTTGACCCAGCTAAAGTGACACGTTCTGCTCTGCAAAACGCTGCATCTATCGCTGGTATGGTATTAACCACCGAGTGCATCGTGGTTGACAAGCCTGAGCCTAAGGATAATGCTCCTGCTGGCGCTGGCGCTGGTATGGGCGGCGGCGACTTCGATTACTAAGATTCTTGTAGGGTGGGTTTTGCCCACCTTTGATAAAACAGCTGCTTCCTTTGTGGAGGCGGCTGTTTTTTTGTTTGAAAGTGTGTGTTTTTGAGGTGATGCTAGAAGGGGAAGTGGGTTGGGATTCAGGGTAAGCGCATCTTGTCAATAAGAACGTTTTAATTTCAATAAACCTACAACAATCGCATTAAAGCCTACTTATTGACAAGACTTTAGGCGATCGCTTTGACCCTTGGAAAATAAATCAAACGATAAATTTTGATTGTTTTATTGACACTTAGACAAAGGTTTTTGTCAAGACTAATTTAGATGCGCTTACCCTGGTACAATTCTCCCTGTTGACATCTTGAAACTGTCACTATTGAAAGCCCTTGCCTGGCTGCTTTTGACCCTTCCCTTTGGGCTTAGATTTGTGAACTTCTACCACAGCTTCTTGAAATAAATTGTTTAGATGTATTGGGACGCTGGCAATTTCTGGTAACTCTGGGTCTATGGGTTTATTGTATTCTTGCAATAGAGCATCTAAGTCACTTTGAAGCTGAAATTCTGGACGTTGAAGAAATGTTTGCAGCACTTTTTCTAATTGTGTCGGATACTGTTGAGCTAACCGATGCCAAATAAAGGCATTAATACTTTTGTCTTGTAGATAGAAACGCATCAGTTTTTCCGCACCTTCTACACTTTGCCAATCTTCTGCTTCTAAAATTGCCTTAACCTTAGTGTAGGTAGGAAGAAATATCTGTCCCCAACGCGGGTGGGATATAGCTGTCACGTGTTCTGCTTTTTTGAGTTCAGCCGGCAAATCAACTTTTGGCGTTACCATTTTGCTGGTACCGTTTTTGTTGTTAAAGATTTGCGAAACAGCTTGAGAGTCGGTACCAAATTCTTCTGCAACGGCTTTGATTTCTTCTTCACCAATACCAGCTTCTTGTGCTACTTCTCCCAGAGATTTTGAAGTATCAATGCCTGCTTCTTCCAAGCGTTTTTTAGTTAATATTTCTTGGAATTCACCAATTTTTTTGTTGAGTTGATATCCTGGCATTGTGACTTCATCAACGCCAAAAAAGTCTAGAAACTGCTGATGATAAACTCCTACAGATTGCCAAGCTTCTTCTAGCAACTCTGGCGCATCTCCATAAAGATGCTCTTTGTAATTCTCTTTAAAATTACCAATAGCTACTGCGAGTTTTGGTTTGCCCAATTTACCCATTTGCGTGTAAGGACCAGAAAACGTCCAGTAGCTATCAGTTACCGGAGAAATGCGAGTGAGTAAAATTTCTCCCTCTTTTAACCGAGATATTTCCTGTAGTTTTTGGGCATTGTCCGGCTTGACAGTGTAGTGTTTATCTGTCAGCCAGTTCCTAAGTTCAAAGCCATCAGGTAGAATTTTTGTAATCGCAAATAAGCCAATAAAAGTGCGCTGCCAACTTTTGATCAGTTTGCGATCGCTCTGGGACAAATCTTGGTGGCTTTGGATAAACAAATCCAACGGTGACGAGTCGCCGACTCGCCCTTCTGTGATAAATGAGTCAATAATCAGTTCTTGTTGAAAATTATCACCGCTTCCGCGACGTGACTTCACAGCAGCATAGCTTTCCAGTGCTTGTGCAAGTTCGTCTTCAGCGTCATAGACAAAATCAGTGAGGTCTTGTTTGAGTTGGTGCGATCGCTCTAAAATTGCATCCACAAGTTAATTTCTCGGATTCGACAGTTGTAGGTTAAAGGTTGCCAGAGAATTTGTCCATCTGGCTATTGCAGGATATTCTAAACGCAAGAGCCACCCAAAAACATTTGTTTATAGTATCGAAAAGTAATTTAATTTGGTTGACAGAGTAAGAGCCATGTAGCATATAATTTGTACCCTTTCATAAGAACGCGATCGCTATGGGCATGACCCTTGTAGAAAAAATTTTGGCGAAAGCCTCCGGTCGTTCGGTCGTCGAACCGGGAGAAAACATCTGGGTCAATGTTGATGTTTTAATGACACATGATGTTTGTGGACCGGGAACCATCGGTGTTTTTAAACGCGAGTTTGGTGCTGATGCCAAAGTCTGGGACTCCGAAAAAATCGTGTTAATTCCCGACCATTATATTTTCACCGCCGACGAACGAGCTAACCGCAACGTTGATATTTTACGTGATTTTGCTAAAGAACAAAGTATAAAATATTTTTACGACATTACTGACCGTGCCAACTTTAAGGCAAACCCAGACTACAAAGGCGTTTGCCATGTCGCCTTAGCCCAAGAAGGTCACACCCGCCCAGGCGAAGTCTTATTTGGTACCGACTCCCACACTTGTAACGCTGGTGCTTTTGGTCAATTTGCCACAGGTATCGGCAACACAGACGCTGGCTTCATTATGGGGACTGGCAAACTGTTAATTAAAGTTCCCGCCACCATGCGCTTTGTATTGGATGGCGAAATGCCTCCTTACTTGTTAGCCAAAGACCTGATTTTGCAAATTATCGGCGATATCAGCGTCGCTGGGGCAACCTATCGGACCATGGAATTTAGTGGCGAAGCCGTCGAACAAATGACGATGGAAGAACGGATGACCTTGTGCAACATGGTCATTGAAGCTGGCGGCAAGAATGGTACCATTGCTCCCGATGAAACCACATTTGAATATTTAAGAGGACGTACCAACAAACCTTTTGAGTCAGCATACACAGACTCTGATGCCAAATTCTACAGTCAGCATCGCTATGATGTCTCCAAACTAGAACCAGTCGTTGCCAAACCCCATTCCCCTGATAACCGCGCTTTGGCACGCGAATGCAGCGATGTCAAGATTAACCGAGTTTATATCGGTTCCTGCACGGGCGGCAAAACAGAGGACTTTTTCCATGCAGCACAAGTTCTCAAAGGTCACAAGGTGAAGGTTCCCACCTACATAGTACCCGCCACTCAAAAAGTCTACGAAGACCTGTTTACATTGAAGTACGAAGAGCAAACCCTCTCGGAAATTTTCTTAGAAGCAGGTTGCATTGAACCAGCTGCGCCTTCCTGCGCCGCTTGCTTGGGTGGTCCCAAAGACACCTTTGGGCGGATGAATGAGCCAGAAATTTGTGTTTCCACCACTAACCGCAACTTCCCTGGACGCATGGGGCATAAAGAAGCTGGAGTCTATCTTGCTTCGCCCTACACTGCTGCAGCTTCCGCAGTCACTGGATATGTGACAGATCCGCGTGAGTTTTTGAGTTAATTAGAAATGAAACCACAGATGGACAACGGACACTTGCCTCAACGGGGGGGAACCCCCCTCCGGGTTCGCCAGTTGCCTGCGGAGGGAAACCCTCCTGCAGCACTGGTCTCACCGCACGGCAGTGTCCTCCAGATAAACATTGATAAAATCTGTGTAGCCTACGGCACGGCTTACGCCTACATCTGTGGTTAAAAATCCAAAATCTAAAATCCAAATTTGCCCAGATGATTATTCTCGTAATGGGTGTCTCTGGTTCTGGCAAATCCACCATTGGGCAATTGTTGGCGGACTCTTTGCACTGGGAATTTGCTGACGCTGACTCTTTCCACTCGCCAGAAAATATAGAGAAAATGCGGCACGGCATTCCCCTAAACGATTTAGATAGGATGCCCTGGCTGCTGGCGTTGCAACAGGCAATACAACAGTGCTTGCAAGAAAATAAAAATATAGTTCTGGCGTGTTCTGCACTGAAAGCCAGCTATCGCCAGGTTCTGGTTTTGGATGAGGAACGCGTCAAGTTGGTTTACCTTAAGGGAGCTTTTGAGTTGATTCAAAAGCGGCTGCAAACGCGTCAGACCCACTTCATGTCCGAAAAACTTCTTAAAAGTCAGTTTGATGCTCTTCAAGAGCCATCTGGTGCAATTACAGTGGATGTTTCTGACCCAGCAGAGGTAATTGTGCAGAAGATTAGAGTGAGTTTGGGGATTGAGGCGAGTTGATAGCAAGAATTCCATGTCATTGCTGCCAAAATTTGCCTTGGTGTCAACGAATTTAAGCCATTGACATTTTCAGGTTGTCAAGTTTGAAAAATTTGATTGTGGTGTTTTAGAGAGCGACTTGAGATGAAGCGTTTTTTAAATTTAAAAACTTATTTATTGGTATTAACCCAAGTTGCTAGTTATTTGAGAAGGCGATCGCAAAGATAATAAAATCCCCTCCAGTAAGAAAAACGGAGGGGAATTATGTTAAATGAAACAATTGCTGTCTATGCTATCATTGAC
>JAESFT010000181.1_pt1 | contig 69978 bp, 62 predicted proteins | sample 9269451 | NCBI WGS metagenome assembly JAESFT01 (sample SAMN14502557, study PRJNA617106) | algae metagenome | isolation source: Scytonema hyalinum WJT4-NPBG1 and co-occurring heterotrophs from well... | place: USA: Mojave Desert, Joshua Tree National Park, California | collected 2006-05-25
GAGCGACGTGAGCGTTAACGATCGCCCTTGGCGAGCACTTCGTGCCATCACATCCTTTTCTTCCTGGTTTTTCCAACTTCACATTATCTCTTTTTTGTCAATCACGATTACTTGACCGACGCCCTAGTCAGGAATTATTCAATCAACTGAGACAGATTTATCGTCAACATAATATGCACGAGTGGCAAGATAATAGTTTGCCTACACTATCTCAACCAATACCCGTAATTGTTTGTAGTGAGGCTTTAGTATGACTTCATCAAATCAGGAGTTGCTTGTGATACTTCACCATTTCCGCAAAACTAAACCATAGTTCTCCCCATTCCTAACCACTCTTTAATCTCCTCAATCAACCAATGGCGTTCCACCGTAGCCAGAGGACTGGAGGTAAATTTCCGTGTCCCAGAATATTCAATTGTCACTCCTCGCGGTGCGGAACCTTGCTGAACTATCTCTTCGTGGACTCTAGTAATCAGTGAAGTTTTTCCCCGACGCCACCAATAGCATAAACCAAACAACTTCCAGCGGATTTCAAAATTTTCCTGGTCAAAGTACAAGTCCGTGTGCCTAAAAGCAGGTAGCACTGTTGCTTGGAATAAGACAAGCAGCAAAGCTAAAAAAGGGAAAATATACAATATCGCAGAATAGCTGAGTCCTGTTGTCGCGAGATTCAGCCATTGGGGCAGTTGCCAGACAAAAGGAGTTATCAACCCGATGAGATAAAATAATTTGAACGCTTTCGCTCCGCGTCTGGGAATTTTAATTTCTATCTTATGAGCAGACTTTTTGATTTGAATCCGACTACCTGTAGGCTTGGGGCTAGTCTGCGGTGGGCTGAGTGCATGTCTGTTCTTCAGTGCTTCTAGTGCTTGGCGAGCAGTACTGAGCCGTTCTGTGACATTTGGTTCTGTAAGTTTACCAATCCAATTCACAAAACCCACATCGATACTCACCCTGTCAGCAAACTGGATGCGGGAATCTCGATATGGTAAATCAGCAGGCGGCGTTCCTGTCAGGAGATGAATCAAGGTTCCGCCCACAGCATACAAGTCAGAGGCGGGAACAGCACGACCTCCGAACTGTTCCATTGGCACATAGCCGTAAGTTCCCACAACTGTGAAGGTAGCACCTTCTAATACCGCTTGGTCTTGCACTGCGCCAAAGTCTACCAGGTAAACCCGCTCATCCTGACCCCAAATTAAATTGCTGGGTTTGATATCTCGATGCAGTACAGGAGGGTCGAGTTCGTGCAGGTAGACGAGAATGCTCAAAATTTCCACCGCTATCTTTTCTACCTGTGACTCCCAAAAGCGATGACCCTTATCCAGCAGTTCCTGGAATGATCTTCCGGGAATGTAACTCTGCACCAACCCAAACCAGGGAAATCTCGAATCTGGCTGCTCTTCCAAGACAAAGTAATCTCGATACTTGGGAATTCGGGGATGATCAAGATTTTTTAGCACTTGAGCCTCACGCTCAAACAGCTTGCTTTCATCCCAATGCATCTGCGGGCTGAGAGTGAGCAGCTTGACAACAACTTGTTCTTGGGATTGTGTACCCAAATCTACTGCTAACCAAGTTTGACGACTAGCATCTTGCCCTAATTTTTCTTGAAGTTGATAGCGCTTGCAGAGTAACTGTCCCGCTTCTGCCATAACCTTTGAGCCTAAAACCTAAAGTCCCAACCAATGCTTGATTTCATTCACCAGCCAACGGCATGCGTCGTGAGAAAGAGGTGGATTCAATCTACCAAACGAATACTCTTCGACACCAACTGCAAGAGTGACTTCAGCAATTTTATTCTTGCCAAAGCCGCCAGAGTCACTTTTGAAAACTTTGTCAATCTCTAAAACATTTCCTCGCTGCTGTTTGATGCGAAAACCCAGTACTTTCACCTGAATTTCAAATTGCTGATGGTCAAAGTAGACATTTGTCTCCACCAAGACAGGTAATAAAAACCAAGCCGCTAATACGAGACTACCTGTCAACCAAAGCCAATACATCCACGAACTATTGGTCAAAACCGACAACCAAAACAACCAAAATCCGAACCCTGCTACCACAAGCCAATTTCTCGGACTAGTAACCACCTTACGCCAAGGGACAGGAAGTTTAATTTGCAAGCGGCTAGGTGATTTTTTCAGCCAAATACAGCTTTCTGGAAGGCGTGGACTAGCAACTTTGATAGCATTTTGATTAGCTTTGAGAGCCTCAAGCGCCTGTTGAGCGCTCTTGAAACGTCTTTCTAGATTCGGCTGGGTCAGTTGTTCCAACCAACGAGCAAACCCAGGATTGAGCCTGACAAGGTGAGCAAACTGCAACCGAGAATCCTTTTGAGGTAAATCCGCTGGAGAAATACCTGTTACTAGATGAATTAACGTTGCTCCCAAGGCATAAAGGTCAGATGCTGGAGTCGCCCTTCCGCCAAATTGTTCCAAGGGTGCATATCCATAAGTTCCCACCACAGTAAAAGTGGCTCCTTCTTTAGCCGCGCGATCTTGTACTGCACCAAAATCAACCAAATAAATCCGAGAATCTTTACCCAATAACAAATTGCTAGGCTTAATATCCCGATGCAACACAGGAGGACTCAAACCATGCAGGTAAATGAGAATTTTTAGGATATTAGCAGCAATTTTGCGAACTTCTGGCTCTGCGAACACTTTACCTTGAGCCAGTAATTGCTTGAGCGATGTGCCGGGAATGTACTCCTGAACTAGCCCAAAGTAGAATAAGTGGTCATCAAGGCAAAAATAATTGCGATACTCGGGAATGCGAGGATGGTTGAGATGTTTCAAGACCTGTGCTTCTCGCTCAAACAGTCTTAAATTCTCCCACTGCATTTGGTCGCTAAAAGTGAGCAGTTTCACCACAACATCCTCTTGTGTTGACAAATCCTGTGCTAACCAGGTTTGACGACCTGCATTTTCAGCCAGTTTTTCTTTAAGTTGATAGCGATTATCTAAGACCTGTTGCGTTTGCAGCATCGTGTCGCTATTCCTTAACACTTTTGTCCCAAAATGGCACTATGGATCGTCCAGAAATCAACTTCTTGGCTAATGTAGAGACTTACCATACTACAGATATAATATTTTGAACTACGCATAGAGCCCTTGACTTTTCAAGAACACTCGACATATAGAGGAATTTTGCTACTAGCTATTGATAATCAATGGTTACCCGCCAAGGAAAAGAAACGATGCCATCATAGGGAGATATTTTTTAACTTATGTGATAATACAAATTATCTACTGAGTGAAACAACTCTATTCCGGATTTTTTGTCAAATATTTAGCAAAACTCAGATATTTAACAAGAAGGAGAGGAAAGGCGAAATAAAATTTTTTGGGAGAATTAATGCCCATTAATGATACGCTTTCTTGGTATATTTACTCAGAGAAATGCTAGATAAGTTTTCTATCCTAATAAATATTATAATTTTTATACAGCTTACTGTGTTGATTCTGTTGACTAAACAACTGACGAAAAGTAGGATGGGCATTGCCCACCCTAGAGTAAATATTTATTTCAGTTAATTGACAAAGGCTATACTTTAGGAAATCAAAGTTGCATGAGGTATTCTGACTTAATTAAGTTGGCTGCTGTAAGCACTATAGCCATAAGCCAAAGTTTCTTTCATGGCAGCTGACGGCTTAAGACTTCTGTTAATCAATTTAGCAAACGGTATCCGGATTCCTTTAATTGTTTCCGGTAGAATGGCGTATTCTTGTGTTGGTTCTACAATGTATTGTGGACACTTTTCTTTCATTCCAGAAGCAGTTAACATGGCTTCTATTTCAGATGCAGAGTATTGCTTGAGATAAACTGAATTCTGCTTTGGACTGAGTCTTCTCACCAAATTATGAATTTTATGAGAAGGACAAGACTTGTTGTGGAAAGAATGATTGAAAACGAACGTTCCACCTGGTTTAAGTACACGAGATATCTCAACCAACAGGTTTCTAATTTGTGCCTCTGGTATATGCATAAAAACGCAGTTAGAAATTACCAGGTCTACAGAATTATCTTCTAAAGCTAATAACTCAGCAGAAGCACAAATAATAAAAAACTCTGCTTCAGGAAAAAAATCATATTCTTGCTTACACTTCAGTAACCGCCGCAATAAAGATTCAGAAATATCAATACCGTAATATTTCTGACATTTTAAATTTTTATCCTTTGAAAGGAACAAAGGAATCCGACCGTAACCACAGCCAATTTCCAGAATAGAATCTACAGACTTGTTGATAGGAAACTGATTCCAAGTTCCTCCAGGTCTTCCGGTAAGAAGAGTGTAATCTTGTTTAATTGGCGATGTTTCTTCTGCTTGTTCAATTTTTTGAGAGCCGTAGTATGTCTTACCAATTTTGTCCCATCTTTGTTTTTGTTCAGTACTATTCAACTGTTCGTAGTCTTTAGGGAAATAAATTCCATCTCGAAGTTGAAAGTCATTTAAGCTGATTTTGCTGTTTACTGATTGACTCATTCGATTATTCCTCATACATAGTTAAATATGTTGTCGGTTCTACTCTGAAGTCCATGTTAACCGCTAGTACTCTTAGTAAGCTTATCTACCGGGAGCATATCAAGGCTAGATGTAGGAATGTGGGTGAATTACAGCGATTTTTATATGATTGAAGTATAAGTGGGGCGGGCAGGATGCCCACCGCACAAGAGTTTTAGAGATTTAATTATGTACTTCATTTAGCTGCAATGTGCTGTATTCTGTCCTACAGCCTTGCTCCCCTAGTAAAGTTTTTATCTCTGAGTGCCTTTATGGTTCAATAGTATGTTTACACCAAATGTTTTAAATTTGATGGTGGAATAAACATTGGAGGCTGGTATGTCAGAAGTGTCACAAGGCAAGCGAGTGGTGGTTGTTGGTGCTGGTTGGGCTGGTTTAGGTGCAACCTACCACTTGGTAAAACAAGGGTACGACGTGACACTTCTAGAAGCTGGTTCCTATCCTGGTGGACTGGTGGCTGGTTGGAAAACAGCCGCAGGACGTTCAGTAGAAGCGGGTATTCATGGCTTCTGGTATCCTTACAGCAATATCTTTTCTCTGATCAATGAACTGGGAATTAATCCGTTTACAACTTGGACTCGTTCATCGCAATATTCTCCAGCGGGGTTAGAAGTTGAATCACCGATTTTTCAGAATTTACCGCAACTCCCGACGCCTCTGGGAACTTTTCTGTATACGCAGTTTAAGCGTTTGCCATTAATTGATCGCCTCAGCGCCCTGCCTTTACTTTACGCCGTTGTTGATTTTGATAATTCCGATGAAGCTTGGCGGCGTTATGATTTTGTCACTGCCCGTGAATTGTTCAAAGATTTTGGCGTTTCTGCACGACTTTACCGCGAATCTTTTGAACCAATGTTGTTGGTGGGCTTGTTTGCCCCTGGGGAACAGTGTTCAGCTGCGGCAGCTTTAGGGATGCTTTACTATTTTATTCTGGCGCATCAACCTGATTTTGATGTGGTTTGGTGTCGCGGAACTGTAGGAGAAAAAATCTTTCGCCCTTGGGTAGAACGTATTGAAACTGGGGCAAAGGTGCTAGCAAACCGCCGAGTGACTGATTTAATTGTTGATAGCGATAATAGGGCAACAGGGGTTGTTTGTGGTGATGAAGTGTTTGATGCTGATGCAGTGATTTTTGCTGTTGGTATCACTGGCATGAAAAAGATTGTATCAAGTAGCCCTAACTTGCAAAAGCGTCAGGAATTTCGCAATCTGAACAATTTGGGAGCAATTGATGTTTTAGCAACTCGGCTATGGTTTGACCGGAAGATTCATATTCCGCGTCCTTCTAATGCTTGTTTTGGGTTTGATACAACTACGGGCTGGACATTTTTTGATTTGAATGCATTGCATGATGAATACCGTCACGAACCTGGGACAGTTGTTGAAGCTGATTTTTATCATGCCAATCAGTTTCTTTCCTTAGAAAATGAGGAAATTATTCCGATAGTTCAGCGTTATTTAGCAACTTGCGTACCAGAATTTCGGGAAGCTAAGGTTATTGACAGCAGTGTCATTCGTCTACCACAGGCTGTGTCTCACTTTGCTCCTGGTAGCTATCGTTCTATGTTACCAGCAAAAACAAGTTTTAAGAATGTATTTATGAGTGGTGATTGGATTGTAAACCGTCACGGTTCATGGTCACAAGAAAAGGCTTATGTTACAGGTTTAGAAGCAGCAAATTTAGTGATTTCTTCTTTTGGAGAGGGTACGCCAGCCAAAATTCTACCTGTGCAAGCAGATGAGGCACACATTCAATTGGGAAGAGTTGTTAACAAAACTGCGCGTCAAATTGGCAAATCTATCTTGCCTCAATTTTGGTTACCATAGCATTTCACGTTCAAAACGTGTTAGCTCATATCTTGCACCTAACTGGGTAAACCCGCAAAAGGCAAATAAAGAGTACAAAATATTACATGAGATGAAGGGAAGCTGGTAAATATTAAAAGTTATTAATAAAACAAAAAGCATCGTAATACTACATAAGGAGCGGCAAAAACGACAAGATGCTGGGATGATGCAAAAAGCGTCATCACGAAGGGCGATCGCCAACGCCGGAAATTGTTGGGTTTGCGAATGTAGCTTAAAACATGAGAAAAAGGGCGTGAAAGGAAATTCATAGATAAGCAAGAACAATGCTTACCCACGCCCAACAGCTAGTTTATAACTTATCTGAGTTGATGCCCACACAATACCAAAAAGATAATTTTGATGCCATGCTGGGATTATTTTTGGAGGCGCAAGGGCATCCCTTACCCGAACACTCTAAAACCAAATCTCCGAGTGCATTGAGTCGGTTTTTAAATATCAATCCTTGGTCAACAAGGGATATGATTCGTATTGTTCGCAGCCATGTATTAGAGACGGTTTTAAAGGTTTTATCAGCATCAGGCAAAGGACGTAGACCATTTTTACAGGTTATCATTGACTTAACAACTCTTGAAAAACGGGGTAAATTCAAAGAGTTTGAGGATTTAATAAGAGTTTATAATGGTAAGCGTGGTCTACATATAATAGTAGTTTATTTAGTTGTAGGAAAGTGGCGCATACCTTGGAGCTTCCGTGTTTGGAGAGGTAAGGGTACACCCTCACCCGCTCAGCTAGGACTCAAGGAGCGTTAAGCGTTTACCTAAATCTTTAACTGAACGCAATAGGAGTGATTATTTTGGCTGATACAGCCTTTGGGAGCGTGGAATTTATTCACGGTGTACGCAAGTTTAGATATCATGCGGTTACAGGTGTGGCTATTAACCGTAAGTTAGTTGATGGAAGAGTTTTAAGACATTTACATAAACAGGGGCAACAAGTCCGTTTGGTTGGTTTAAAGTTTCCCGTTACCGTATGTTGGTATTACTTAAAGCGCGATAACGGCAAGCTTGAAAAACGTTTTGTTTTGTCTACTCGGTCCATTAAATCTTCTACTCTCAAATGGTGGGGTAAGCGTCGATGGCTTTCTTGTGGGTTGGTTTAAAACCGCGAAACACCGTTTTGGTTTGCATCGTTTTGGACAAGGTACTTTACGAGCGAATGTATCGTTGGCTCATCCTTTCTCTAACTGCTTACCTCATTGCTCATTGGACTTATCTCGGAATTCAGTTTCCATCACCACCTGATTGGGGTCAGGCTGCCCAAACTGCCTTAGAATCTATTTTCCCTCAAATAGTCGTGTCTCTTCTTTTACTTGAAATTGAGCGCTTGTTACCTCTTACACGTAGTTTTGGTTTTGACATCCATCTTTCCAGGTGCAAGATGTGAGTTAGCTTTCTTTGTAATGTATTAACCTTTCCTAAAAGAATTTTTGTCTCTTATAAATGCTGCTCATTAACTTTGTCCAACTCTAGCAATACCTTCTGTTCTGAATTTTGAAATCCTCAGAATTTCTTCATTTTTTACAGCTAATTTAGTAGGTGTGTTTCGATTATGGACGGCTAAAGTTGTTGCTGACGCTTAATCTAGCGTCAGCACTTTTCCATTGTGGACGACTAAAGTTGTTGCTGACACTTAATCTAGCGTCAGCAATATTTCTTGTTCACTATGCAACCAAACCTGTTGATAGAAATGATGGTGGCGATCGCGCAGATCGCCCCTTGAGTCCTCCGGTGCCGCCAGGCTTACGCGTTCGCGTAGCGTGCCCTTTGGGCATTGGGCGTAACCCCGCCTGAGCGCAAAGCGCACGCTCCTTTGAACAGCGATCGCACTTAAGCGGAATTCTCCCTCTTAAAGCACGGACTTGATATTACATCCTCAAATTGGCTGCATCTTTAACGAACGCTAATCTCACTTTTGTAAACTTCAGACGCAACTTCTTCGAGTTCTGGTTCAACTGCCGTAAGATGTTTCTCTAAAATTGCCAAGTTGCGGATATTCGACTTATAGTAAGCATCAAACAAATCACCCACTAAAGGCACTGTGCCAACGACTGATTCTAAAGCAACGTTGAAAATCATTTCGGTTAAGTCTTGACGTGGTATGCCAAAGCGAGTTGCTAAGAAGATGATATAAGCCGAAAACGCTGTACTGATTAAATCACCAGCGCCTGGAATTAAACCAATAATTGGATCTAGTCCAATGCGAAACCCTGTCCCTGGAACACGTAAAGATGTGTCCATCAGGCGGCTGAGTTGACGAATGCGGTTGAGAGTAGCTAGGCGTTTAATAGTGTCCATAATTTATGATATTTGCACTGCTGTTTAACATTCGTCTTGTACCATTAGAAAGAATAAATATGGAAAAAATCTCGTGATAAGCGCGTTCATTCTTTCTGGCAGCAAGTCATGAGGGTTTGGAGAAATGAGCAGAGGTTCAATTTATTTGTGTCGTATATCGAACCCATCCATACCTTGTTTAATCCAACGCAGGCACTCATATTCTGAATGAAATAACTTTGGGGCTGCAATATTATTTAATGAATCTGGCGGATAATGGTCGTAAAAATATTTATCAGCCTCTAGGAAGATGATAATCAGATTATCGCGGTAAGTGTAGCGAGACTTGAAATGATCTCCATGACTGATAAACTCTGAATGTTGGTCAATATGTTCTTTGGCAATATCAATAATATTATCTATACTACTGCCATACATTCCCCCTGGATTTTCTGCTTTGTGAAATTCGCTTTTATGACCGATTTGTGATAATAATTTGTACGAATAAATTTCGTAATTGTCAGCCTTACCGAAAACAAATGGAATGATGAGATATCCTTTGTATGAAACGGAGTGTTCATAAAGAAGACGGCTCATCACTTGAAAAGATGCCATGAAAAGTCAGGTAAATAACTGCATTTAATGTTTAATGTTCAAATTCAGGATGTAATTTCCCACTTGGAGTTCTCCCACCCACAATTCATATTCTACCCGCAAATGCTCTGGTAAAGGATGCCCCCTGAGTGTCAAGCTTCGAGTAAAATTACGCAAGCGAATAGGTTTGGTCTGTTGTTGTGAATCAGTTGGCAACCAGTAGCAAGTCGTACTAGAAACGCCTTGTTCCCACAAGTGACGGTAACTCAATTGAGCATTACCTTGCATAGTCATGATGACTCGGTTAGGAGTAATCTCTAACCATAATACTCGGCGACTGCTGGGAACATCAGCATGGCCTTGCTCTTGGGAAGATATATTCTCTGGAGTGAAAAAGTTCCCTACTTCACAATTTTTTAGAGACGGTGTGGTCAATACTAAAAGGAAGCGATCGCGGTCTTTTTGATACAGTACCACGGGGATTTCGACAACAGACCAAACTGGTAAGTCTGTGGAGACAAGTGATAGATCAACCGACTTGCAATGATGAGTGAGCATGGTAGAAGCGATAAGGGCTAGAAAGCAATAAAAAAAATTTACTTACCTCTGGAGGAAAACTAAGTGTGATTTATACATAAATTACTAGTAACACCTTAAGGGGTCAATCGCAGATCCTTAACCTTAAGCGATGGAAAACTGTATAAGCTAGATGACACCTACTAAAGTTATAGGTGCTAAGGCAAAGAACTTATGCAGTATCCCTAATGAGGATTTGTATTGAAGTATCTGTTATTTTTTGTGTTTAGGGAATCGTGTATATAAAATGACTATGGCTCAATGTGCAGAGAAACTCCTTGCATGGTACGACCATGATCACAGACCACTGCCTTGGCGTCAGAAAGTAAACATTTATCACACCTGGGTATGTGAGGTCATGAGTCAACAAACGACTCTGGCTGTGGTTGTGCCAAAATTCTCAGAATTTGTCAAGCACCTTCCCACTGTCTACGACCTTGCAGCTTGTGATGAGGAGAAACTACGCCAACTGTGGTCAGGTTTGGGTTATTACGCTCGTGCCCGTAACTTAAAGAATGGTGCTAAGTTCATTGTTGAACAGCTTGATGGTTGTTTTCCTCAATTATACCATGAGTGGCTCAAGATTCCTGGCTGCGGTCCTTACACAGCGTCTGTCATTACAAGTATTTGCTTCAACGAAAAAGTCGCCTGCGTCGATGGCAATGTTGTGCGGGTTGTCAGTCGTTTGCTAGCCTTATCTGAGGATGTCTGGAGCTCTTCCGGACAATCAGCCATTCAAACTCATGTTGCTGAGATGATTCCTGACGAACGTCCTGGTGATTTCAACCAGGCTATGATGGAGTTGGGAGCTACTGTCTGTCGTAAATCGAAGCCTCTATGCCTTTTGTGTCCTTTACAGGAACAGTGTTTAGCTTTTGCACACAATTGTATCGAAATTTGTCCTCCCAAAAAACCACGGCGTGATGCGGTGGATGTGGAGTTATTTGCTTTGCTCTTTTGGAGAAAGGCAGCAGATACACTGGCGATCGCCAACAGAACAAAAGGATTTCTGTCCAACACTTTCGGGTTCCCATTAATTCAGGCAATTGAAGCATCCCAAGCCAAAAAGGTTCTTCAATCTCTGGAACATCTTCAACTTTTTGAACTGCCAAGCCAATTTTCACATCGTATCACCCATCATCGTATTTCTGGAAAGGTTCTCGTCGCGCAAGAGGTTGAAAACCTAAGCATCACAACAGAGAGTGTTGCTTGGCAGAAACTTGGTTTGCCACAACATTTTTACTGGGTTTCAACAAGTGTTATTGCTTCAAAACTCTCCACTGCATTGGACAGCAAGGTTTTTAAGCTTTTTCAGAACTATCAGGACAAAGCAAGCTGAGATTGTTTAATAAGCATAAGAACGCAGAACACAGTTGTCAGAAGTGAGAATTTTATGAGAATAAGACAATCAGAATTCCGTATGAGTTTTGTACAACTGGGTACGAAGGCGCGTGGGTTTTAGTCCCCCAGAGGCAACCTGTGCTTTAACCAGTTGAGAACAACTGTAAGACTGCAAGCTGTTGTATTTTAAAATACTAAATATCTTAATACAAAAATATTCCTCAAGCGTAGGGTAAGCAAGCCTTTAGGATGAGACTATAATTTTTAAAATTTCAAATTATATAAATAAAGCAATAAATGAAATTGAATGATTGAATAACATTTGCTGAAGCTTATGTAAGAGCCATGCTCGTCATTAAAGAACGATATGCTACTGCAAGATTTACTATTTTTTTTCAAGTCACAGTTGACTTCTAGAAAGCCACAAAGCCTTATGTTTTTTAAATCCCCCCTGTGGATGTCCTAGCGTAGGTAAAGAACTCTAGTGTGAACATTGCCAACATCTTGAGGCTTGTCTATCTCTTTTCCTACGTCCTCAACCCTAGAAAATTCGTATTTAATAACTCGTAATTTGTGATTCTCAACTGGATTAAGAATGACTAATTACTAATGACTAATTACTAATTACTTGTTATGACTCACTTTGGTGTCATTTGCCCGCCTTTTTCTGGTCACTTAAATCCCATGGCAGCTTTGGGAAGAGAGTTGCAAGCGCGTGGACATCGCGTTACCTTCCTGCAAATCCCTGATCTAGAACAGAATGTACTCTCAGAAGGGCTAAACTTTTACCCGATAGGGCAATCTACCTATCAATCAGGCGAACTTGCTGAAATTTTAGCGCAGTTAGGTCAATTAAGCGGTATAGAAGCGCTACGTTATTCAGTTAAGTTTTGCCAACGTATCACCGCTATCATCTGCCAAGATGCACCCGCTGCCATTGAAGCCGCAGGAATTGAAGCATTGCTGGTAGATCAAATGGAACCAGCCGGTGAAGCGGTAGCCGAACTCCTCAATATGCCATTCATCTGTGTATGCAATGCGCAAGCTATCCACCGCAGCGCAGACGTTCCTCCCTTCTTCACTCCTTGGAGTTACCACAATAGCTGGTGGGCGCGTCTTCGCAATCAGGCTACCTATTACATATTAGACCGCAGTAGTCAACCAATTCTGCAAGTCCTCAATGAGTATCGCCAAAAGTGGAAGTTGCCAGCCAACCGCAGGTTGTATGCCTCCCGTTCTCGACTTGCCCAAATCAGCCAACAGTCTGCTGCGTTTGATTTCCCCTGCGCCAATCTGCCAAAGCACTTCCATTACACTGGACCATTACGCAATACATCACCGCGCCAGGTTGCCTTTCCCTTTGAACAATTAACTGGGCAACCCTTAATCTACGCTTCCCTTGGAAGTATGCAAAACACCAAGCTGGAAATTTTTGAGTGCATCGCCGCTGCTTGCGAGGGGCTGGATGTGCAATTAGTCATTCCTCTTGGGAGTAAGATCAATCCAGAAGCAGTTCAAAGACTGCCTGGTTCTCCACTGGTGGTGGAGTATGCCCCTCAGGTGGAAGTGATTGCCAAAGCTAGCTTAACTATTACTCATGGGGGTCTCAATACTGTACTTGATTCCCTCAGTCATGGAGTCCCTCTAATTGCTATCCCCATCACTTATGAACAGCCAGGAAACGCAGCGCGAATTAAATGGACAGGTACTGGGGAAGTCATTCCTTTATCTAGCCTAAGCATCCCAAGGCTGCGAGCAACGATTGAGCAGGTGCTAACAGAAGATTTTTACTTAAATAATGCATTGAGGGTCAAGCGATCGCTTCACTCAGCAGGCGGAGTGAAACGAGCCGGTGACATTGTTGAGCAGTCCATCAAGCAGGAGTTAGCCGTCTCAAATCTTGCAGTTGCCCGATAAAGCGTCAAGCCAAAATTTCAAGGCGACAGCTGTCCAGGCTAATGCCTGGACAGCTTATCTGAACCATATTGCGGTCGCTTAAATGCCTTAACTAATAGGTGTGGGTTGAGATGACCCCCTGGCACCTTGGCAAAGAGGCGATGGTGCAGATTTACGCTACTGAACAGATCTGGGTTAGCTACCATTTCACTCTTGCCCAGAAAGAGAAAACCCCTATCCTTAAGGCTAAAGTGAAAGCGCATTAAGACTTTAGTTTGGGCTTCTAAGTTGAAATAAATCAGTGTGTTCCGACACAGCAGTAGGTCAATCTGAGGTATGGGAGGAGCTTCAATCATATTGTGACTGCGGAAAAAGATGGAGCTGCGTAAGTCACGACGAAAAACGTAGCGGTCATCAGCTCGTTCAAAATACTTGTTTAGTAAAGAGCCAGGAACATTACTGACCTGATCACTAAAGTAACTGCCTTGGCGAGCTTGGTTCAACGCCTCTTGGTCTATATCTGTGCCGTAGATTTGTACCCGTTGGCGAAACTGTTCTAAGCCAAGGAGTTCAGCCAGGATCATCGCCAAAGTATAGGTTTCTTGTCCAGAGGAACATCCTGCACTCCACGTTCGGATGGGTTCTTCTGATGACTTGCTGGCAATTATTTGCGGAATAATCTGATTGCTAAGATAATGCCAATCAGTTATATCCCTGAAAAAGTAGGTGAAATTATTTTCAATGATGTTAAAAAGGTTAACAAATTCTTCGGAATCAACTTCTAAATACTCGTTATACTTGCTAAAGTCGGTGATAGAAAGCTGTTGCATACGGTAGCTAATTCGACGCATTAAGCCTTCACGCTTATAGTTAGTGAAATCAAAATGGTGTTTTTGCCTTAGGTAATTTAGTAATGTCTCAAATTTTAAGTCCTGTGAACACATCTGACTCCCTCCTTGAGTTATGCGTTACTGTTTACTCGCTGGCTAATTCTTGACTCTATCGCGACTAGATTCATATAACGAGAAGCTCAGCCTACTGCGCACGAACAACGCTTATAGATTTGACAGATGTAACAAATTTACTTTTCCTGTTTCCATCCTTGCTTGGGTAACTCGAAAAACTTGCTCGTAATCTTTCGCAAGGGTGTTGACTTTGCTATCTATTTTAGGAATCAGCTTTACAGCGTATTCCTGGGCGATCGCACTATTATCATCAGTTTTAATAAATAGTACATTATTTGCATTTTCGGTTTGAATTAGCCCCTATTTATCTATCAAATTTATCGGTTTAACTGAACAAAAACAAGGGCAAATAAGCAAAATAATTTAATAGTTAATATTTCAAATTGCTTAAACTTTATCTAAGAAAACATCTTATCTAAGTAATAATATATATAAATAACAGTATATTGTGTTACATATAACAGATTTTTTTGGAACTTATGAATGAGTGGCAAAGTTTTTCCTTTACGGCGATGCTCCGGAGGAGCCGCCCAAAGGGCATCGCACGACAATTCTTTCTGGCATCAAAGATAATAAATATGTTAAAGACGATTATGTATCAGCACTCAAACTAGTGTATAACGCACCATAAGGATGAAGACCTGGATTGCTCAGGTAGGAACCCCGAGTTCCCTATTCCCTATTCCCTAATCTATAATTCCACAGTTATGTCGAAAGAATTTGCTATTGGTAGTAAAGTCCGCGTCGTAGCGCTACCACCCTACGTGAAAACTGCTGAACCCATGCCTATGCTGCGCCCCCCTGATGTCATTTACCTTGGAGAAGAGGGTATAGTTCTTGACCGCCGTCCTGGTGGGTATTGGGGTATTCGCTTTACCAAGGGAGCCTTTCTCCTTGACAGCCAATATATCGAAAGCGTAGAAACGGCTTCAGAATCTCAAGAATCTGAGAATAGCAGCCAGGAATTGTAAACTTATTTAAAGTTGTCTTTCTGGTATGTATACATAATGATTTCCCGTCGCACTTTTTTGAGCATATTCTTTGCCAGCTGTTTGGCTGTCATCAGTTGGCTAAACTTTGCCCCAACTGCTGATGCGCTTGGTGGCAAACTTCCTGCAATCAATCAACCCGCGCCAGATTTTACTTTGCCAACAAATACTGGTGACGGTAAACTTTCTCTCTCCAACTTACGCGGTAACTGGGTAGTCCTCTACTTTTATCCCAAGGACTTTACCTCTGGTTGTACCATCGAAGCCCGTCGCTTTCAGCAAGACTTGCCCAAATATAGAGAAAAAAAAGCTCAAATTGTAGGCGTTAGCGCTGACGATGTGGATTCCCACGCTGAATTTTGCGATTCAGAGGGGCTAAAATTCCCTTTGTTAGCTGATACCACTGGCACGGTAAGCAAAGCATACGGTTCTTGGATGAGCTTTATATCTATGCGCCATACTTTTATCATTGACCCACAAGGTATTGTGCGTGATACATTTGTCAAAGTCAATCCAGCGATTCATAGTAAAGAAGTTCTGGCGCGACTCGACGAGTTGCAAAAAGCAGCGACTTGATAGCGTTTATCTGTCAAGCGTCAGCTACCAGCTCCTCGTTTCCAGGTGAAGCCTAACTGGTTTATTTGCTAATTAGATTTCTTGCCAAAATCCGGTTTAGGGCTACTTGGAACCGCAGACGCACGCAGATAAACATAGATGAACATAGATAAATTATCTGTGTTCATCTGTGGTTTCTGATTCTTGTGGCGCTTTGTACAATAAAGTAAACAGGCAAAATTTTTTCTATTTGCCTCAATGCCTGCTAGCTGCACAGAAACGCTACTATGGACTTTGAACCCCAAACTTCCGCCCGAACTGCTTCACGAAAGGTAGAATTTGCTCAGCCACCAGATCCAGGGTAAGCCTCTGGAATTGCTGCGAGATACAGAAGCTTTGCTGCGCCGTCCCGCAGTAGCAGCCATTGTGCCGATTTTGTCCCCAAAGGTGGCTAGGCGCGTGAAAGCAGCTTCGTCTGTCGCAGAGGACTGTTTGAAAGATTTAGCAGAGATTGATCTAGAGAAGATTAGCGACTGGGAACTGCAACCTGCACGCATTCGGGTTGGGTTGAGCTTTGTTGGCTTTGGGGCTTTGATGATAGTTGTGTTGTTACTGTACCTGGATACCGTGCATCCAGAACTGAGTACAATTCAGCAAATTGGGAAATATTGGTATCAGTACGTTTGGTTTGTCTGCTTGGGTGTAGCAGGGATGTTTCTACTTGGTCGCGAAGCAATGCGTTCTGCTCAACAGCAGCAATCAGACCAACGGTAATGCTTCTCAACTCCAGCCTAATGCATTCTTCACTTGACCAGCAAGTTCTAAAGGATTAAAGGGTTTGGCGATCGCCGCCTTTATTCCCATTTGAGCATAGCGGCGTCGGTCAGAAGCTTGTATCTTTGCTGTTAATAAAATCACTGGAATAGTTTGAGTTGCAGGATTTGCCTGGAGTTTTTGAAAGGTTGTTAAACCATCCATATCCGGCATCATCACATCCAACAGAATCGCATCTGGTTGAAACTTTTCGGCTTTTGTCATGCCTTCTTTGCCAGAACCTGCTGTGAGTACCTCCCAATTTGCCACTGTCTCCAGGCAAATCTTGGTCACTTCTTGAATGTACTCCTCGTTATCAACTACCAAAATTCGCTTTGTTGTCATTGCTACCATCCTGTTGGAAATTGTGAGCCATTCGCTGAAGTAAATCCATCACCCGGTGTTCAAATTCTTGAGCGGTGACTTGCCCTTTTTTGACAAATTCTGTATGCCCTAAGTTGAGTCGCTTTCTTTCAGATTCATCCAATTCCTTCGCTGAGTAAACCATCAGAGGAATTTTACAAAGTCGATTATGCTGCTGCAACCATTCCACAACAGTAAACCCATCGCATTCAGGTAGAACTAAATCGAGAATGAGCAGATCGGGATTCAGGTCTTGACTGAGGCGAATTGCCTCTTTTCCGGTTTTTGCAAGGAAGGTTTCAATGCCATGCTGCTCAAACAGCATCATAAGAACTTTTGCCAAATTGGTGTCGTCCTCAACAAGCAGAACGCGGACTCGTTTTGAGGTATTCGTCAGCACTTGGCCGAGAGACTGAAACAGCAAGCTTTCCTCGAGTGGTTTGCTCACCCAATCAACAAAGTCCATATTTTTTTGGCTGGCATAAGCGGGTGAACAAATACTACAAATGATAATCGGAATGTGTTGAGTATCTGCTCGTTCCTTCAAAACTGCCATTGTTTCCCAACCATTCATAGTGGGCATGAGGAGATCGAGCAAAATCACATCTGGTTGTTGATCAGCAGCAACGGCGATCGCTGCTTCTCCACAATCCACAGCGATCACACGATAGCCTCGTTTTTCTAATAAATTTTGAAGTTTGCTACGAATTTCATCATCGTCGTCACAAACTAGCACCGAAGGGAGATGCGGAGGTGCGTAGATGGGGGAATGGGGAGATGAAAACTGTAGCAGTGGAGGAGTGGGGAAGTGGGGAAGAGTAAAGTGAAAAGTACTGCCTTCTCCAAGCACACTTTCAACCCAAATGCATCCATTATGCTGTTGCACAATGCTCTTGCAAATTGCCAAGCCTAAACCAGTACCCTCATGATTACGGGAATCTGAGGAATCAACCTGTTGAAAGCGTTCAAAAATACTATCGAGCTTATCAGCTGGAATACCACGTCCGCGATCGCGAATTGTGAATAATATGGCAGAGAATGGGGAACATGAGGGACATGCTTGCTCATTGTCCCGACTCGTTGCTTCGGCTGTTAACCAAACTGTAGAACCAACGGGTGAAAATTTGATCGCATTACTCAAAAGATTAGTTAAGGTTTGAACAATACGATCCATATCTGCCCATAGCTCTTGGGATATGCTAGAAACTGCTAGGGTAATTCCGGCTTTGTCGGCGAGAGGCTGCACTACATTCACTGCTTCTTCTATCAGTTCAGCGACGTTGCAGCTTTGTTTTTCCATCTTCACTTTGCCGGACTCAATGCGCTCAATGTCAAGGATGTCGTTGATCAACCTGACTAAGCGTTCGGTACTGTCCACAGCAATTTGTAACAGGCGTTTCCCCTGATCTGAGTCTGGCTTAATCAAACTGCTTGCCAGCATTCCCAGAGAGCCATGAATTGAAGTCAAGGGGGTGCGGAGTTCGTGGCTGACGACAGAAACGAACTCGTCTTTCATCCGTTCCACTTGCCTGCGATCGCTAATGTCGTGCAAGTAAACAGTGTATACGATTTCTTCGCCTAACTTTAATTTAGAGATAGAAGCCTCTGCGGGAAATTCTGTACCATCTTTGCGACGACCATAAATCTCGCGGCGTTCTCCCATCCTGCGGGCAACGTTTGCGGATTCACCAAAATCAGCGACGTGCTGGCGATGTGACTGGCTGTATCGCAATGGCAATAGTATGTCTAAAGGTTGTCCAAGGACTTCAGGAGCCAAGTAGCCAAAAATTTTCTCGGCTCCTTGATTAAACATGGTAATGCATTGGTTAGCATCAATGGAAATAATGGCGTCATCTGCAATTGATACAATACCAGAAAACCGAGCTTGAGAGTTTCGCAGTTCTTCCTGTGTCCGCTGGTACTCATTGAGTTCTAAATTCGCTTGGTAGGTTATCCGTTGTCGCAGTTTAATCCTCTCAAGACGATTAATAATGCGCGTCACCAATTCTGGACCAATGATCGGCTTGCTGACAAAGTCATCTGCACCTGCTGCAAACACCTGATTCACTATGTTGGCATCGCTGTGAACTGTTAAAAATAGAATTGGCAACTCACTCCAACGTGGATCATTACGTACCACTTGGCAAATTTCTATACCATTAATTTCATCAATTTCTACATCTAAAATCAGAAAATCTGGCTTCAAAGCTTCTAAAGTTTCCCAGAAGCTTTGCGGGTCTTGGAGGTTTGTCACCTTGATTCCCCAAGGACTCAGTAAGGTTTGCAACACTGCACCTATTTTAGGATCATCGTCAACAGCCAAAACGTGAGCCTCTGCATGCGGAGCATCTTGTAATACTTGTGTCACTGCCTCTAGTACCTGTGAAATAGGCATGGGTTTTTGTAAAAAGAAGTGCCTACCACTGCGAGCAACTTGCAATCGATTCCTAAAATCGCTTTGCTCAGTAAAAACAAGCACTGGTACGGGAGGTTTGCGTTGGTTTAATTCTGCCAATAAGCTAAAGCTGTCGTCATGATTGGGGAAAGCGCTGGGGTCAATCAGTACAACACTGGGATGTTCATGATAAAGTTGATGCCTTGCCTGTTCAATATCAGTAGCAATGGCAACTTTTAACCCCCTGTTTGCAGATTCTTTTTCGATTTGTTCAGCAAACGTGCATAGATTCGGGGCATCTTGGTGATAGGCATTGCGGTCAACCACCAACAGTAAGGGATGCTCATCACCAGTTGGTGAAGGTAAAGTTTCGTTGTGGTTTTGCTCAATTTCTTGACGCAATTGCTCTACCAAACTACAAAACTCTTTCGTTTCATCTAGAGTTAATGGTTTACTAGATTTCAGCAGATGCTCAATTTTTCTTGCCACCTTTGACCCAACAGAAAAGCCAAAAGTGCCCAATGATCCAGCTAGTGTATGAGCTTCTTTTTGCGCTTGCTTGCGGAGTTTTTGAGTCAAAGCTTTTTGGGCTGAAGCACTCGCAGCATCCTCCAGCAAAGTCACCTGTTCCTCAACCCGCCCTTTGAATTTGTTCCAAACTCCAGCGACTCCTGAAAGTATTTGCCGTTGAGTCTCATCAACAGGAGAGGAGGTGAGCAGATGAGGAGGCGAAGCTTCTCCCTTATCTTCCTCATCCTCCCCATTTGTTCGCTGCTTCGCTGGCGTTTGTTGCTTCAGCCGATAGCCGATACCATAGACTGTTTCAATCAGATCCCCGGACGCTCCTTGTGATTTTAGTTTCTGTCGTAACCCTTTAATATGGGTGCGAACGGCTTCTTCACCTGGAGTGTCCTCATAAGACCACAGATGTTCCAAAATCATGCCACAGCTAAATACGCGGCGACTGTTTCTCAAAAAAAGTTCTAGCAGCCCATATTCCTTTGGAGTCAACGACAGAAGCTTTCCTGTATAAGTTGCTTCACAGCTTTTAGGATCAAGCTGCAAATCACCCCAAGTTAGCACTGGTTGTGATGCCACACTACCGCGACGCAATAGCGCTCGTATACGAGCAACTAATTCCTCTTCATCAAAAGGTTTAACGAGATAATCATCTGCGCCTGCATCTAATCCAGTGGCTTTCTCGTGAGTACTATCGCACCCAGTCAATAGCAAGATTGGCATCGCCAAACCTTTAGATCGGATTTGGCGGCAAAGGCTGATTCCATCTATTTTTGGTAGGATGACATCAAGAAGTATTAAATCGTAGTCAAAGGTGTCAATCAAATCCCATGCTGCCTGACCATCGCAGGCAACTTCGATGACATAGTTTTGGTTGGTGAGGACAGCAGCGAGAGCATGGGCAACAAGCTGATCATCTTCTACAACTAATATCTTCATTGTAAAAATTTAATTTATAAAGATGGAACCTAACAGTTATCAACCTTAAGAATGTTAATACAAGTATAAACAACTATAAACAACTATAAAAAAGCCGTATCAATGTTAATTTTAGAAGAGCTATCGTAGATAGTTAACCTTTCTTCACAAATATCAAAGACAACTTTACAAAAGTTAAAATAAAAAACCCTCGAATCAAATCGAGGGTGTCATGCAAGGAACAATTGGAAATTTCTTTTTTAAAGAGGGGAACTAGGCAAATTACCAAAAATCCGTGGTTTTTACAACTTTACTTTATACCAAGCAATTTATAAGCACTTCGTTCGTGAACCGCTTGGTATCAGGCAAGTTTTGTTTACGCTCCTATCCACCCAGTTCTCGCTCCGCGCTCATTCAAACAAAGGACATTGCTCTTTTCTCTTTTCTCAAGCTTGCTAGGAAATTCCCTGACATAAACCTCTGGTAACGAAGTACACTTTTCCTCACTAAATACTGGCATTGCTTGCCAGCAGCTACGGCAAAACCAGTAAACTTCCTGATGACGTATATGGCGTAAAAGTGGGCTGGAGCAGCAAGGACAGTTATTCATGGTGTATTAAAATTTTTCTACTAAATGTGTTTTTCGCCAAAGGGACAGTCAGCTGAGAACTAAACCTTTTCATGCTTTAAGAGTAATTTGCAATTGTGAGGAACTTGTGAGCTATACCGAAAAATTTCTGATTCTCGTAACACAAGTACACAATTTATGAGTTATACCACCGCAGAAATATCAGATTAAAGAAGTTTTCGTTTACCAGTATCCTCACAAGATTCTCAACTTTTCTTCTTATAAACATTAAGTATGGGACAAGCGAAGCATTTGCTTACTGCATGATCCTTTGAGCTTGATGTGTCATAAGGAAGCAAAACAATGGTAGAAGTAGAAACAGCAGTTGATCAAAAAAGCGATCGCCCTTTAGGGCGCTGCGCTCCGCGCAATCGCGAAGTCTCCAAAGAAAAAGCTTTGGTATTGCCTTTGGGTAAAGTTGGTATGGCAGACATTGCTTTAGTAGGTGGAAAGAATGCTTCTTTGGGAGAAATGATTCAGCAACTGCGGCGCAGAGGCGTAAAAGTCCCTAACGGATTTGCGACAACAGCATATGCATATCGCTACTTTATTGAAGCAGCCGAGTTAGAACCAAAATTACGCCAGATTTTTGCTTCTTTAGATGTCGAGGATGTCCAAAATCTGAGGCAAAGAAGTCAGCTTGCTCGGTCTTTATTGCTGCAAACTCCTTTTCCTGTAGAATTGCAGGAGGCGATCGCCTCTGCTTACCAAGCCCTAGAACAGCAATACGGACTTGCTACCGATGTAGCCGTTCGCTCCAGTGCGGCTGCTGAAAACTTACCCGATGCCAGTTTTGCTGGACAGCAAGAAACTTACTTAAACATTCACGGGTTACAAGCTGTACTCGAAGCTTGTCACAAGTGCTTTGCCTCAATTTTTACAGACCGTGCCATTTGCTACCGACACATCAAAGGTTTGGACCACTTCAACATTGCCCTCTCAGTAGGGGTGCAAAAAATGGTACGTTCTGACTTGGCAGCGTCTGGTGTTATGTTCTCCATCGACATCGAGACAGGTTTCAAAGATGCAGTATTACTGACTGCGGCTTATGGTTTGGGTGAGAACGTAGTGCAGGGAGCAGTTAACCCGGATGAATACTTAGTATTTAAGCCAACGCTGAGACAAGGGTATCGCTCAGTTCTAGACAAGCGGCTGGGAACCAAAGAAATCAAGATGGTTTATGATGTAGGCGGCTTAAAACAGACAAAGAACATCCCTGTTGCAGCTGCTGAACGTCAGCAATTTGCCCTCAATAATGAGGAAATTTTGCGACTTGCTCATTGGGCGTGCCTTATAGAAGAACACTATTCCCAAGTTCGTGGTGTGTATACACCAATGTATATTGAGTGGGCAAAAGATGGCATCACGAATGAATTCTTTATCGTTCAAGCACGCCCACAAACAGTGCAATCTCAGAAAGCGCGGAATATCTTACGAAATTATCGCCTCTTGGCAGGAGCAGGGGCAGAAATTACTTCCTCATCTCCCTCATCCCCCTCATCCCCCCAACCCCTAGTCACGGGACGCGCTGTCGGGGATGCAATCGGGCAGGGCAAAGCCAGAGTTATTTTAGATGTGCATCAAATCAACCAGTTTCAACCAGGAGAAGTGCTGGTCACAAACCGTACTGATCCAGACTGGGAACCGATGATGAAAAAAGCTAGTGCGATCGTCACCAAAGAAGGCGGACGTACCTGTCACGCGGCAATGATCGCCAGGCAGATGAGAATTCCGGCAATTGTCGGGTGTGGTAACGCCACAACTATTTTGAAAACAGGGCAAGAAATCACTGTTTCTTGTGCAGAAGGCGAAACCGGAAAGGTTTACCAGGATCTCTTACCTTACGAAGTACAAGAAGTCTCACTAGAGAAATTGCCCCGCCCCCGTACTAAAATTATGATGAATGTGGGCAATCCTCAAGAAGCTTTCGCCTTAAGTGCCATCCCAAATGATGGAGTCGGGTTAGCACCGATGGAATTTATCATTACCAACTATATTAAAGCGCACCCACTGGCATTAATTCATTTTGACGAATTAGAAGATGAGCTTGCTAAATATAAAATTGCAGAGTTAACTGTCCAGTATGAAGACAAAGCGCAATTCTTTGTCGATAAGCTGGCGCAAGGTATTGGTACAATTGCGGCCGCTTTTTACCCCAAATCCGTCATCGTCCGCCTGTCAGACTTGAAGAGTAATCAATATGCCAATTTATTGGGTGGCAGACAGTTTGAACCAATAGAAGAAAACCCGATGATTGGCTTGAGAGGGGCTTCTCGCTACTATAATGAGCGCTACCGCGAAGGTTTTGCTTTGGAATGTCAGGCAATGAAACGAGTACGTGACGCGATGGGCTTAACCAACGTGATTTTGATGGTTCCTTTTTGTCGTACCCTAGAAGAAGGTCAGCAGGTGCTGGCCGAGATGGCAAAGCATGGACTTGTGCGTGGCGAAAACGGCTTGGAAGTCTACGTGATGTGCTTACCCAGTAACGTGCAACTGGCTGATGAGTTTAGCCAAATCTTTGATGGATTTTCCATTGGGTCGAATGACCTGACGCAATTAACTCTAGGACTCGATAGAGATTCTGAGTTGGTGGCGCATCTATTTGATGAACGCAACAAGGTTCTCGAACGGATGATAGCTGAGGCGATCGCGTACCCGAAGGGGGCGCTTTGCACTCAGCGCTGCTGCGTAAACGCAAAGCGTGCCGCAGGCATACGCGTAGCGTCTCCGACAGGAGAAGCGCTGATCGCAACTGTGAAACAGTACGGTTGCAAAATTGGTATCTGCGGTCAAGCCCCCAGCGATTATCCCGAATTCGTCCACTTTTTAGTGGAACAGGGAATTGACTTCATCAGTCTCAACCCAGACTCTGTGTTGAAAACTTTGTTGGAAGTCGCTGCTGCGGAACAACAGAGTTAGGAGTAGGGGCACAATATTGCGCCCGTAGAGTGATAAGTTATTCATTCAAAACTTATAACTCATGACTGAAAACTTCTGACTCATAACTAAAAACTAATGAATAAGGACTAATAATTATGTTTCAAAAAATTCTCGTTGCAATAGACAATTCTGAAATTGGTGAGCACGTTTTCAATGAAGCTATATCTTTGGCAAAAGCAGTTCATGCAAATGTCATGTTGCTGCACGTTCTCTCTCCTTTTGATGGGGGATACTTAAACCCTGTTTTGCTACAGCCTAATGGTGTTTACCCAACTTTGCACACAGAAGCTGTCAATAAATATATGCAGCAATGGGAACAACTCAAGCAAGAGAAACTCGATATGCTGCTCTCTTTTGCCGACAAAGCAAAGCAAGCAGGTATCATCAGTGAATTTTCTCAAAATCTTGGCGATCCAGGTCGAGCAATTTGTGAAGTAGCTCGCAGTTGGCAGGCTGACTTAATTATAGTCGGTCGTCGTGGTCGCAAGGGGTTAAGTGAGTTTTTCCTAGGTAGTGTCAGCAATTACGTATTGCATAATGCTTCCTGCTCAGTTTTGACGGTACAAGGACCAATCCAAGATAATACCGAAGTTCCTCAAGCTACCAACGCAGCATCAGCTTAGTTCTACTTGCAGTTTGAGAAATAGGGGAAGGCAAGCCTTCCCTTTTTTGCAAGGAGGGTAAAGAGCGATCGCCCTTTGGGCATTGCGCTGTGCGCGATCGCTCTTTGCGTGCCCTTTGGGCATTGGCACGGAGTGCCCGTCTGAGCGCAAAGCGTCCCGTAAGGGATACGGCGATCGCTCTTTGCCATGAGAAACTTTGGTGGAACAGAGCAATTCCACTAAAAGTGAATCAGCTTTGCGGAATTGCTCCTCCTATGAACAACGTTTCATGGATGAGTGCAAGTCCATGTATGCATCAGAAACACACTAAATAGTCAGCACCTAGCTTACCTTCATACAAGACTTGCCTCATCTCTGAGCGTTGCTTCAATCATCAACGAAAGCGGTATTCTCAAGCACGACTTCAAGACTCATAAGCACCTATATCAACGCCAGCACCTTGAGGTCGTTGTACACCGTTTTTATCGCGCTGTGCATACTGACCAATATCTGAGGAACCAGCATTAATTGCTGCCGAACCAGATTTGAGACGGTAGTCATTGCCACCTGGGTTAACAAATCCAACGGACGCAACCTTAGTGTTGTTGTTAGCGTTCAGGTTGTCAATTCCAGTCCCACCTTCATAAAGCTTCTCATACTTGTTTGTGAACAAGTTGTTATCCAAAGTCACCTTGCCCGCATCTTCGATCAACCCATTTCGGTAGGTGCTATCGGCAAAGATATTGTTGCGAACCACAACGTCAGTCGGTTTATAACCGCCAGGGTAATAACCACTACCATCGATCTCAAGGGCTTGGACATTATTCGCAACGGTATTGTTGACAATCTCAACGTTACGAACATTACTGGTCACGGCAATTCCTCGACCAGGATTGATTCCTTGCTGTCCATTCCCATAAACAAGGTTGTTGTAGACTCGGACATTAGATAAATCCCCTTTATCAGTCTCTTCATCTGCAATGACAATTCCATCAGCAATATTCCCAGTAACAACATTGTTGTAGACATCAATGTTAAACGAATTAGAACGGTTACCCTCTATGTAGAGAGCAGGACCACCTTGATAGCCCTGATATGTACCAGAGATCGAGGCTTGACCAGTTATATAGTTGCCATGGACGGAGCCATTGCGAGAACCAGTTTTGATGTCGATGCCTTCACGTGTGCCATCTTTAACGATATTATTAGCCACTTCAAAACCATCGACACCCCAGATGCTTAGCGACTCTTGCGTTCCAAGTGGATCATAGATAGAATTGTCGCCTCCGCCACCTTTCCATCTGGAATTGGCTTTTTCGACGGTGTTGTTGAGCACCTTGATATTTTTACTAGTGACCTCGGCTTCTCCACCCTCAAAATAGCTGTCAGGCATGGCAATGATACCTGAGGAACCAGTATTGTAGGTATGGTTGTTTTGAACAGTTATATCGTTGGCATCACGCAAAGAGATTCCAGCCCAAGACGTGTCCTCAATGCGGAAGCCATCAATGACCCAATGACCCTTGCCAACTGACTGGATAACCCCTTCCCGGAAGCCTCCGTTGATAGCGTCAGGGTCGCGCACTGTGACATTACCATTAGCTTTGAGTGTGATATTACCTGACTCACTATTACCAGATTTTCCAAGGGTGACTAGCTCTGTGTAAGTACCTGGTTGAACTAGAATAGTGTCACCTGCTTTGATAGCGGAATTCTCACCGACCGCGTAGTTAATGCTTTTCCAAGGTTTATCACTTGTACCTGGATTAGTATCACTACCATCTGCTGAAACGTAGTACACAGTACCAGAGTTATTGCCTGTTGGGGTTGGTGCAGCTCGCAAAGCTGGTGAACCGCTACCAGGATTGCTGGAGCCCTGAGTGAATTGGTCTACATCAGAGTCACCAACGAGGGTGTCTTTGCCTTGATCTCCAATCAGAAGGTCTGCATTGCTGCCATTATTAAGCTTGTCGTTGGCATTGTTGCCGAGGATCTGATCGTTACCACAGCGACCAAACAGAGTGCTGCTTCCATTGTTGCCATCAATCTGGATGTCTTTCCCCCTAAAGCCGTCGTTGGTCCAAGTATTGATGATATCTTGTGCACCTGTGGAAACGGTTGTACCTTGTCCATTCACACTTAGAGTGGAATTTTGAGGGTTGCTGCGATTAGTAATGACATCGGGGATTTGAGTCAAGGCATTGGTTTGAAACGCCTGAGGTTCTGCTGTAAAAGTCAATGTTTTGCCTCCATCAAGTTCTTCGTTAACGTCGTAACCGGAGATGACCCGAACAAAGGCAGGACCCTGAACGTTAGAGCAGTTGAGTAAAGCCTTAAAAGCTCGTACGTAGAGATTCCGTGATTATTGGAGCAGAGCACGTGAAACTTTAAGCTTTAACATCAGAAGCATTTCTTCTGGTGCTAAAGTTTCTTATAGTCACATGACTATGCGGCAAGAATTAGGTAAATGCTTGATGAGTTCTGGGTTATAGCCGTTGTTTGTGAATCGATAGAAATAACTTGGCTCAAGCACCCCAAAACTTTAAAGGAATTTTTCCTCTTTGAGATAGTATATCACGACTAAGGAATTTTTCCTTCTTGAATACTATATCACGACTAAGGAATTTTTCCTCCTTGAATACTATATCACGACTTACGCAAAGGTCAGAGCCACTGAAAAATGAAAAATTTTTCAGTGGCTCAATCAAGCTATCCGACCGCAGACCATCAATTTTGCACAGCTAGTTCCCACTCATGGGGCAATAGAGAAAAAGATAACGCGCCGCAGAATTTTGCACTCTAGCATCTGATCCTGAATCTTTTTGTAGACCCAAAGTATTATAATCACAAAATTTCAGTTAAAATGGCAAGCCAGGGAATGACTCTGTGGATTTTGCTTGCATCAGTATGGACATTCTAATCATTGAAGATGAACCTGAAATTGCCCAGTTAATCGAAATTTCTCTGGAAAAAGAAGGTTTTTCCTGTCGCAGTAGCAGCGACGGTTTGAATGCCTTGCGAATGTTTCAGGAGCAATCAGCAGATTTAATCATTCTAGATTTAATGATTCCTGGCTTAGATGGTTTGGAAGTCTGTGCAAGAATTCGGCAGAAACCAGGTGCGAAAGATCCATATATATTGATGCTTACGGCTAAGGGTGAAGAAATTGATCGCGTTATTGGCTTGTCTACAGGCGCTGACGATTACATGGTTAAGCCCTTTAGCCCCAGAGAGTTGATTGCTAGGGTGCGGGCGCTATTGCGACGTAGTCTCCGCCACGGGGGACAAAATCAAGTATTTCGTACCAAACACTTTATCGTGGATATAGAGCAGCGGACGATAAGTCGCCAAATCAATTCTCAGCAACCAGAAATGCTAGATTTAACTACCCTGGAATTCAACTTATTAAGCACCTTTATTAGCAATCCTGGTCGAGTTTGGAACCGCGCTCAACTCATCGACAAACTTTGGGGCGATAACTTTTTTGGTGATGAGCGCGTGGTGGATACTCATATAGCCAGATTGCGAAAAAAAATTGAGCCAGACCCTGCTAATCCGACTTTTGTGAAAACTGTTGTTGGGGTAGGCTATAAGTTTGAAGACTCTCCTAGTGTGTGATGAGGAAGATGAACTGGCTTTGGGCAAAGTCATTACCTTTGGCATCACGCCTATTTTTCTCCCACTTGGTGGTGATGATCGTGGGGGTACTGAGTCTCGTGATTATCAGCAAAGTCTCTTCCCCCCGCTTTTTTGTTTTGCATTTGGAACGATTGGAACAACGAGGGTATAACTTATTCGATGTTCGTGCTGAGTTAGTTGACGGATTTGAAATTGCCTGGAAACGAAGCACTATATGGTCGGTGTTGGTAGGTGCAACGGCTGCTGGAGGATTGAGTTATTGGGTGTCCAAACTGCTCATGCAGCGGTTGACAGAGATGGAACAAATTACGCAAAAGTTTGCTGCTGGTCAATTTGATGCAAGACTGCCTTTATCAGATATTCCAGAACTGAATCGATTAGGTGTTAGTTTCAACCGCATGGCAACAAGTATAGAGGGGGTGGAAGCGCGACGTCGGGAACTGATTGGAGATATGACCCATGAGCTGCGGACACCACTAACAGTCGTACGCGGTTACTTGGAAGAACTGGCGGATGGAACTATTGAACCTTCTCCAGAAATTTATTTGCGGCTGACAAAAGAAACTAAGCGTTTAGAGCGGTTGGTCAACGATTTGCAAGAACTCTCTAAGGCAGAAGCTGGTTATTTACCGATCAATATACACTCAGTAAATCTGCGTCCTTTATTAAAGTCTTTAGTGGAGAAATTTGCCGACCAACTGCTAGATGATGGACCAGTTCTGCGCTTAGAGTGTCCATCCAAACTACCCTCGGTATTGGCAGATATTGACCGTACAGAACAGGTGCTGGTCAATCTACTTGGTAATGCAGTGCATCATACCACTAAAGGCTCAATTACTGTCCGTACTTGGACTGAAGCTTCTCATCTATGGATTGCAGTCATTGATACAGGCGTGGGTATTGCCAAGGAAGATTTACCTTATATATTTGAGCGCTTCTGGCGATCTGACAAATCTCGCGATCGCCATTCCGGAGGAACAGGCATTGGTTTAACTATCTCGCGCCGTTTAGTGGAATTGCAAGGCGGTCAGATTCAAGTGGAAAGCGAGCTAGGATCGGGTAGCACTTTCCGTTTTTTCCTGCCTTTAGCTTAAGTTTAGCTCTGAGAATTCACCTGCACTAAATATACAAGCTATTGACATAAGGGGCTCACACTTGTGTCATATCCACTTGGTAGTTTAAAAGTAGCTAAAATTAAGGTTTTCTGAAGGATATTGAATTTTCATTTCAGAATCTTTATCACAAGCTTTAGTGAATAACACTGAGATTTGGTTACATAATTATGTTTACTTTTTTCTTTGCTGCCTTTTTGGTGAGTTTACTAACTTTATTTGGTGGAGCTGCAATTGCCTACCTGTTCCCACAGAATCATTCCCAAGATTAAGGAACACTCCATAATTAATCCAAAATTCAAAAATGGAAAACCTAGAACTAGCAAGTATTGACCTGTTGAGTGTCTAGCAATTAAATGCATAACTGCCGATTTATCTATAAGTTTAACTTCAGCACAACTGACCCATCGTCCAACTCCTTGTGTAGCATAGATACCAGTTTTCCTGCGTTATTCACATAGCGCAGGGTTTCTTTTTTATTGGTAAATGTAGCATTAGTATCAAAGACTATTTGACTTTTTAATAATGAAATGTTGGTATAAAAATTAAGCAGACCCGGTAATTATGGTAAATAAAGCTAAAAAATATATAGTTTAGTTTGTTCTGTACCTATGTAATTGCCTTTATACTTATAACGATTGGTTTAGTTCAACCGTAGTAGGAGTTTGGCTCAGTTTAACTTATGATACATAAATTTTATCTTTCAAATGTTGAAAATTCAGGCTATACACAGGGTAGGATAGTTATGATTACCCAGTAATATTCCTACTTTCTTAAGTGTACAAAGATAGAATAATTATCATGAGTCAGTAAAATTCCTGTTTCCTTAAAAAATCCCTGAAATTAAGTGTATGTACTGATTTGGAGATTTTTCGGGTTATATTAACATTTAGCTAACTAATAGATGAATCGTTTGTACCAGCTTCAACATATAGCAGTTGTTTTGCAAACCTCTAGCTCATACTGATAAATTTCTGAATCTTAGATAACTCAAGGAGTCGCTACAGTGAACAAGATGCTATTGGCTTTGGTTATTAGTTACCTACTGATGACCAGCTATTTTTTGATTAATTGGTTAAGATTTAGCCTTCGTCACTCTAATTCTTCTCCAGAAGACAAATTTTTGTCTTTTGTCATGCTTATCATGACTACTGTGTTATGGCCCATCGTTGTTCCTCTGTCTTTTGTAGAAATCTTGAGGACACGAAAAGTTGAGTTTAGTGCTGTGATTCCTGTTCTTGTTGTGATCTGTGCGTTCAGTCTTGCATTTTACATAGGTTAGCTACTTGAGCGTGTGCTTATTACTATTAGTACTGGCTGTGCCTTGCGCGTCATAATAATTGTATGATCAAACAGAGCGCCATTTTGGATGTACCACTACACCTCAATCTATACAAGCAAAATTCTTGTGTTTTACTTGTTAATATGTGTCAAAATTTGCTTTCTTCTTGCTATATTGTGTGTTAAATATTCTTTTCTACTGACGCGGCGTTGCTGGCATTCTCAAGACTTATGAACCCCTGTCACAGGTAAAAATAATTTGTAGCTGTAATGAGCGTGAATTGGTAAAACAGGTCAATAACCCCAAGAAAGCCTAACGGCTGAGGGTGGGGCTTGTAAGAGACAAGTCTTACGTGTTTGACTAGCCCACTGAGCCTAATTCTGGTACAGACTTCCGAATACTTCCCCAGTTCGGATTATCTCTAAACCGTCTTGTTAACGGTGTTGCGAAAGCCAAGCCATCTTGGATTAGGTGGGCGAGGGGACTTACAACTTTACTCAAGGATTATCTCCATGCGAGTACCAGTTTTATCACCAAGTGGGAAACCACTGATGCCCACAAAGCCCAGCAGGGCGCGTCGTTGGTTAAAACAAGGAAAAGCACGGGTTGTACATAACGACCTTGGTATTTTCCAGATTCAGTTAATTAGATGCCCCAGGACTACTAATACGCAACCAATTGCAGTTGGTATTGACCCTGGTAAGCATTACACGGGTGTTGGCGTACAATCCGCCAAATTCACCCTCTGGTTAGCTCACCTCCAGCTACCATTCAAAACCGTCAAAGACCGCATGGAGCAACGGCGCATGATGCGGAGAGGGCGCAGAGGCAAAAGGATTAACCGCAAGATTGAATTCAATCAACGCGCTCATCGTCAAAAGCGGTTTGACAATCGTCGCCAATGCAAAATACCCCCAAGCGTTCGAGCAAACCGCGAACTAGAGTTACGGGTACTTGACGAACTATCCCTGATCTACCCAATCACGACAGTCGCATACGAAATCGTCAAAGCGCGTGGTGATAAAGGATTTAGTCCGGTAATGGTTGGTCAGAAATGGCAACTGAACCGACTGAGTACAGACTGGGACGATGTGCGTGAGGTGGAAGGCTGGCAGACCGCAAATATCAGACAGCAATTAGGGCTGCACAAGCAAAAACATTCTAAGGGTGACGTAATTCCTGCAACCCACGCAGTAGATGGGGTTGCACTAGCTTGCAGTACCTTGATCCGCTACGGCATCACTAGCCGCAATTCTCAAGGATGGATTGGTCACGTTGCCATAACACCCGCACCATTCACAGTGATTCGCCGTCCTCCTGTTAGCCGTCGTCAGTTGCACCTTATGGTTCCTGCCAAGGGCGGAGTGCGCCGCAAGTATGGCGGCGCTGTTACCCGTCATGGATTCAGGAAAGGCGACTACGTTGAAGCTAGCCAAGGAAACAAAACCTATCAAGGATGGGTGAGTGGCGACACCGAAAAACAAGTTTCTGTATCCGACCCAAACTGGAAACGGTTAGGTCAATTCAGTAAAAACAAAGTCCAATTGGGAAAGCGTTGCACGGGTTTAATCGTGCTGCCAACTCGGAAAATGTCAAACTTAATGGCATCGAGCCATCAAGTTTGACCTGGCAACCTCGCCCGACCTGCAACGCTAGCGGTCGGGGTATCTCGCGGAAAAAAGATGAAAAATAAGGATGAGCCGGACGGCTCATCCCAGAAATCAGGTCTACATTGAGGCAAAAGGCTTATTGCAATTGACTTGGTTGAGTTGGAAAAGCACCTGGGCGCACAGCTAAGTTGAGATTTTGCCCATTGCGACGCAACTCCATACGTACATCTCCCCCAACTTGGCTATTTTCCACTGCCTTTTGGACAGAAGCAGTGTCTGTCACTGCTTTACCGTTGAGTTTTTGGATAACATCACCAGCACGTATCCCTGCTTTGGCTGCTGGTGAATTGGGCATAACTTTGACAACCAAGACGCCACGGTCTTCATCAACACTCAAACCGCTGTTGGGATCGGAGTTGATGCTTTGTTTCAACTCAGGTGTTAATCCTACCATCTGAATTCCTAAATAAGGATGTTGTACTTTGCCTGTCGCTATCAGTTGACTGGAAATTCGTTGCGCTGTGTTGATAGGAATGGCAAAGCCCAATCCTTGTGCTCCTTGGATTATAGCTGTATTCATCCCAATAACCTCTCCTTGGGCATTAAGCAGAGGCCCGCCAGAGTTACCAGGATTGATCGCAGCGTCTGTTTGAAGATACTCCACTCGCTTATCGGCAGCGCCAATCAGATTGCTGGCGCGTCCGGTAGCACTGATAATGCCAGTAGTGACAGTGTTATCTAAACCCAAGGGGTTGCCGATCGCGATCGCCGACTCTCCAGGTTGTAGCTTCTCTGAGTTACCCAACTTTACTGTTGGCAACTTATCTGCTTGAATCTTGACAACAGCCACATCTGTCAATTCATCTTTCCCCAGCACTTTACCTTGAAAAGTGCGCCCATCCTTGAGCGTCACTTTCACCGTATCCGCACCATTAACAACGTGGGCGTTGGTGAGAATGCGACCATCAGCACTCATGATGAAGCCCGAACCAGTACCGCGTTCCACCCGCTTTTGTGGAATTGGCATTTGAGATCCAAAAAAACGACGGAAAAACGGGTCGTTAAATTCCTCCGGTAACTGAGTTTTGACTGTTCGGGCAGCATCAATCCGCACTACCGCTGGTCCAACTTGTTGTACAACCCCTATGACAAAGTTAGGATTAGTCCCAGCTGGTATTGGGACAGCATTTACCGGACTCATTGCGAGATTGGACGCGCTTTTAGACACCTGTTGAGAATGAGAAGCTAGATAGCCGCCTGCGAACGTCATTCCAGATCCTAGCAATACCAGCGATAAATGAAATGCTGGTTTTTTCCAAGAAGAACTGTTTAAGATTTTGTTGTATGTTCCTGACTGCTTATCACCATCACGTGGTATTTTATACATAGTGTTTCTATAAGTCTCGATACATTTCCAATCTAAAGAGGCTTTGTGTCAATGCTGTGACAGAGATATGACGGACTTGTGAAAACCCTGACTGCGTAAGTCCTATATCTATCTATATCTATAGAAGTTGTGTTTGTGTTGCTCGGCGAGATGCTTTCTAGAAAAACCCTTGAATAAAAAGTAGAAGCAATAGTAAGACATTCAAAGGAAAAGTCAGCAAACAGGCACAATAGAATTGGTGCCAACAGTTTAGACAACACTGAAATTATATCTATTGAAGTTGTGTTTGTGTTGCTCGGCGATCGCCTTTCTAGAAAAACCCTTAAATAACAAGTAGAAGCAATACTAAGACACTCAAGGGAAAAGTCAGCAAACAGGCACAATAGAATTGGTGGCAACAGTCGAGACAAGACAGAAATTTGTAGAGGCGTAGGCAGGCAAAGATGGGGAAGCTAGCATTGCTGATAGGGGTGAGCGAGTATCAACCCGGATTAAATCCGCTACCGTGTGCGGTTAAAGATGTTGAAGCAATGCGACGAGTACTGACACACCCAGAAATAGGAAATTTTGCTGAGGGAGATATCACAGCACTCAAAAATCCCCAACGTCAGGAAATGGAAGATGCTATTTACAATCTGTTTGCCCATCGCCAGAAAGAAGACTTGTTATTGTTTTATTTCTCTGGTCATGGCATTAAAGATGATTACGGCAGGCTTTACCTCTCAGTAAATCTTAAGTAGGGTGCGTTAGGCTTTAGCCTAACGCACCACGATATAACATGGTGCGTTAGGCGCTTTTCACATGTTTTTCGTTAAAATCATATCGAAAGGGTGCGCCTAACACACCCTACAAGAATTTTATTTTTACTTTATAAGGACTTCCAACAAATAAATTATCCCCTAACAGTGGGGTGGGCATCCCTGCCCGCCCAGTTTATAGGACGGGCTAGAAGCCCATCCCACAAGAAAAAGTTAGATATTTTTTAATTTGGAAGTCCCTGAGTGACTCAATAAGTCTCAGAAACCTGGTTTTTCGCAGAAACTAGCCTTAAATATTACTCAAGAAATTCAGGTCTTACCTTGTGGTTAGACTGTAACTGTTGTTCTAAAGCTGTCCAATTTTCCTGCTCAATCAAGCTAATCAATTCGTCGAGATTATGGCGATACTGCTGGAGTGAATTGAGCAAAGCTTGCCGATTGTACCGCGCCATCATCACTCCTAACTCTGGATTGCCGCCACCAACACGACTTGTATCTCGAAAACCAGAACTAGCAAACTTTTGGGCTAATTCCAGCACATTTGAGTCAGTTTCACTCATACAAGCAGCAATCAATGAGGCACTTACCATCACGGGCAAATGGGAAATCCAACTGACTGCTCGATCATGCTCTTCTGGGGAACAATGGTAGAGAGTCGCCCCAAGTTCGCGCACAATTTTCTCTACAACTGTAATAGCAGCAGTTGGTGTTGTTTCTGTTGGTGTCAGCACATAAGGTTTTTTTTCAAATAAATTGGGGATAGCTGCTTCTATACCACTATCGGTTCTTCCCGCCATTGGGTGTCCACCGATAAAATTGTCCCAGAGGGGAGCGATCGCCTGAACAATCGGAGTTTTTACCGAACCTACATCAGTTATAACTGTGTTGGAAGGCAGATGAGCGATCAACTGCTCAAATGTGGGAATAATCAACCCTATCGGTGTACAAATAAATACGACCTCTGCCGCTGTGAGCAGGCTGATGTCAACTGACGCCTGATCTACGCTACCTAAGGCGACTGCCCGCTGACACGTTGATTCTCGACGGCTGACGCCCAAAACATGATGTCCTTGCGATCGCAAATCCAAACCCAAAGAGCCGCCTATCAGTCCAAGTCCTAAAATACCAATATTCATCTATCTGTGATTTTGAGATTCTATGTCATATCTTCCACCTCGCCGCCCCCAGACTGGAAGTCTGTGGTTATAAAACGAATTTTGCCACCTTCGGGTGCTTATTCCCATGTCAAGCAATATCCGCAACTGAAATAACCTCATAATATGGAAATTGGGCATCGCCAGACGGTTTTTACCTTGCTTTGTTAATAGCAACGAAAGTTGATTTCTCAGAGCTTATATAGCTATTCTTCCATTTAAAGATGCAGGAACTACCCAGAGAGATATTTGTGGTGTCGTGAAAATCTTCCTGGCAAAGACATTTTTAACCTCGGTTTAAAACTTCCTCAATAGGTACAGCAATTCAATAATCTTTCAGACATAGCAACAAGTAACGCTGCTATGATAAAAGAAACGAAAAATATTTTGGGAATAGTAGAGACTGGCTTTTTCCAAGTCCATATACAAACATTTTTCACTGATTCAATTGCTCAGAATTTAATTTTGTATGACTCTCGTAATTTTGGGAAACGATTTATTAATAGCTCTGATACTACTAATATCTATAATGATATTTTGACTGCACTAGTAAAATAAATGACTTGAGCGTTGAGTAGGATTGTTGATTTTGTGAAAGGATTGCATTATATAAGTCATGACGTTAGTGGTTAGTGAGCAACAGCTAACAACCAAAAACCAACAACCAACAACTTTCACTCAGGAGGAAAAAGATGCGTGATACCTTTAATAAAATGATGGGTCGGACTCGCTATGTGGTCAGTCGCATTATGCTGCATTTAAGTGGAGCTGAGGTAGCACCAATTTTGGGAGTTTTAAATCGTGCTGCAAGGGAAGCCATAGATACCGAAGGTGATATAGAAGTTTTGGGAGAAGGATTGGTAGAAATTTGCCAAACCCTACTACAGTACGATGAATATTGGCTTTCTGCTGCTAATGAAGGTGACGTATTTTGGACCGAGGGGGAAGCAGGAGACTACGTGAATGAATTATTTACAGACTCCGCCCAACGTTACCTCAGTGAACCAGATTTTGGTTCTGACTCTGGATACGATGAACCTTTATCTATTCCTGTCACACGTAATGTCGTTGTGATGATTACAGTGGCTTTTGAGGGAGAAGTCCCAGATTTGGAAGCTGACTTGGCTAATATTACTGCACTCAAAGAAGGCTTGAAAGCTCTAATAAACTTACATTACAAGCATAAACTACGAGCAATTCAAGTGCATTTTTCACCAGCTCGGCTGGGCGACGAACTCACCAACGACCAGCTATTACAATATTACCCGGAATTAATTCCCTTGTAGTTGGTTGGGTCGTCCACACTTACCACTCAATTGAGAAATTGTTAAGCTCGGAGATAGGATGATAGTCAAATGTTCATGACAATCGTGCGTAAATTCACAGCAATTTTTTTAGCTTTTAGTTTGTCTTTGACAACTGTCGCCTGTGGTGGCGGTGGATCAAGCCAAACGACACCTCAAGCTAGCAACACCAATCAAACGACTGCTATCAGTAATGCTACTACCAAGCTAGCTGATGGTCAGTATCCGGTGCAGCAAGCAAGTTTTAACGATGCCGACGGGGAGTACACAGTGTTTTTACTCAACGCTACGCCCCCAACTTTTAGATCCCAAAATTTACAAATGGCGCGGCTGACCGATGAAGAAATAAAGCAAGGTAAGAAAAGTTATCTAAAGGTAGAGAATGGACAGCCAGCCTTATACATAACAGAAGACTTCAAAATTGAGTACGTCCACAACGTTACCGAGAATAGAACCAACCCCCAAACGGGACAACAGGAAACAGTGGTCGTCCGTCAACAAAATAGCTTCTGGGCACCCTTTGCCGGATCTGTTGCTGGCTCTCTGGCGGGACAAGCTATTGGTAGTATGTTGTTTAGACCGCAATATTATGTACCACCTGCATATCAGCCTGGTGGAGTGCTGACTGGCTACGGTGGCTATGGTCGCAGCTATGGAGATGCGGTTCAAACTTATCGCAGCCGCTATAATGCGCCGCCTGCAGTAGAGAGAAACCGGACTGCTTTCCGCAGTACAGGGACAATTAGAAGGTCGTATCCTGGTGGTTCTTCCACTGTACGACGCACTGTCCCAAATACCAATACGGGCAGCCGCGCTACTGGTTCCGGTTTTGGCGGTAGTACCCTAAGACCCTCTGGTAGCAGCACCACCAGACGCAGTCCTGGCGGTAGCAGTTTTGGTAGTGGCGGTCGTTCTCGAACCCCACGCTCAACTGGTTTTGGTAGACGTAGATAATTCTAGAAAGATAATTGTAGAGACGCGCCATCATGGCGCGTCTTTACATAATTTATGCTATGGCAACAGCTGGGTTCTGCCAACGCCCAACTGCTTTGCCAACCACTGCAAGTTCTTGCATCAAGCGGTCGAAACGTTCTGGAGTTAGAGATTGTGGACCATCAGATAAGGCTTTTGCCGGGTTGGGGTGAACCTCAATCATCAAAGAGTCACATCCAGCGGCGATCGCCCCTAGAGACATGGAAGGTACATGTGTAGCCCAGCCTGTGCCGTGGCTAGGATCAACCATAATTGGTAGGTGAGTCAGGCTTCGCAACACTGGCACTGCTGATAAATCCAGCGTATTCCGGGTGTACTGGTGGTCAAAGGTGCGAATTCCCCGCTCACACAAAATCACATTTGGATTTCCTGCTGCCAGAATATACTCAGCAGCCATCAACCAATCTTCAATGGTTGCAGCCATTCCTCTCTTTAAAAGAACTGGTTTTGACTGCGCTCCCACTTTCTTCAACAAGGAGAAATTCTGCATATTCCTTGCGCCTACCTGGACGACATCCGCTGCTTGGGCGATTTTCTCCAGATCTGCACTATCCATGACTTCTGTGATAATGCCCAGTCCGGTTTCTTCCCGCGCCTTTACCAACAATTCCAAAGCACTCTCGCCGTGTCCTTGGAAGGCGTAAGGCGAAGTCCGGGGTTTGTATGCGCCACCTCGTAAAAACTGTGCCCCAGATGCTTTGACTCGCCGCGCTGTCTCTACTATCATTTCCTCATTTTCTACTGAGCACGGACCAGCAACGACAACCACAGGGTGATGTTCACCAAAAAAAACTGGTCCATTGGGAGTGTTCACCACTACCTCAGAAGCTTCCCCGTGACGAAACTGGCGGCTAGCTCTTTTGAAAGGCTTTTCTACCCGCAACACCTGTTCGATCCAGGGGCTAATTTCCTGGATTCGCAAAGGGTCTAAGTCAACGGTGTCACCAACAAGACCAATCACTACCTTGTGCTGACCAACAATTTTTTCTGGTGTCAGCCCCCAAGTGCCGAGTTCCTTGCTCAGACGGTCTATTTCCGCCTCAGGGGAACCAATTTTCATCACTACAATCATGCTAAAGTTCCTGTTTAATTGAGTTGTATCTTAGAATATATTGCTAGTTATATTCTGTAATTAAATTTTTAACCAAGTCTTTCTTAAAGAAATAAAACTAAATAAAACCACAGATAAAGTTTGGTGTTCATCTGTGGTTCAAAATCATTAAGACAAGATGATTGGAAAAAGTCCACCAGCAAAGAAAAATCAATTATTCAATAATAGCGCTCAGCAGTTTCGTGACTGAATATTGCAGCTAAACAAAGCATAAATTTTGAATTAATAATGTTGAAGTTACAAAATTTAAACTTCAACATTATTTTTTTCAAATCTACCCAATACCGCAGTTATTTAGTCTCTCAACGCTACTCACGCCCTTGAGTGAACTCAAAATTATTAATTCAAAATTCAAAATTCTTTTTAAACTTTGAATTTTGAGAGAAGTCTGATCCGAGGTTTCCTCGGATCAGAACTTCGGTGCTTTTGAATGTTTGAGCAGCGAGTGGGGGCTTGTATTCTTTTTTTGAATTTTCATAGCACCTAGCACCTAGGGCGTTAGCGGGTGCCGCAGGGAAGGTGCCATACTTTGAATGCCCAAATTTGAGCACAAATGTGGCTTTCTATACATTCTTTTGGCGAGTTTCACGCCAAACTGCCACCATTCGCCCGAAATTAGTAGTGAACTCATTCCAGCCCAGCAGACTTCCGACTCTGTCTTCATCCCAGGAGGCAGAGAGAACACCATAAGTTATCCCCAGCACCCCCAAACCAAAAAATCCCATGTTCACCAGTAACACCGCGATGGGAGGTAGTTTGATGCCAGCGTAGATTAACAGCAGATAGCTGACAATGAGGCTACTGATACCCAAAGCTGTTGGTATACCCGAGAAGCCAGCCACTCGGCGAATCATCCGTTGGCTGACTCCCTGGGGGATTGCTATTTCTTGTTTGGTGAAAGGTGGCTTCTTGTGATCCTGTTTCCCAGATTCCTGCTTGGTTTCTGGTTGTGCGCTTTTTGCTTTTGCTGGTTTTTGGCGCTTTTTATTTGGTTCAAAAGGCAAGCGACTGCGTTCAGATTCGGCAGACATAAGCAGTATTCTCTATCCACGAATACCGAGACGAGCAATCAAAGCTTGATAACGTTCCCGGCTACCCTCCTGAATATAAGATAAAAGACGCTTGCGTTGACCAATCAGCTTCAACAATCCCCGCCGCGAAGAATGGTCTTTCTTGTTGGCTTGCAAATGTTGACTAAGACGATTAATGCGCTCCGTCAGCATAGCGACTTGGAGATCGGCAGATCCAGTATCGGTTTCGTGAACTTGGTACTGTGTGATTAACTCTTGTTTGCGCTGTTGCGTTAAAGTCATGACCCAATGAATTATTTTCTAAATATATGCAGCAGTTTCCCATAATATCATAGCCATCATCTTTAGGGTGTGGGGTATTAGGAGGATGAGGCAGCCTCTGGAGCCCGCGCCCCTTCGGGGTATCTATCTCCTGCGGATACGCGTAGCGTGTCCGTTCGGCCTCAAGCCGTGGCCGAAGGGCTCAGGACTTACCCGAAGGGCGTGGAGATGAGGAGGATGAGGAGAATTTTCTTTGCGTCCCCGCATCCACGTATCGCCCTTCTCCTGTCGGAGACAGGAGAGGGAAAGCCGTCGTTGGCGCTGTCTCAGCATGTCTCCTTGTCACCGTGTTCTCCTGTGTATTCCCCTAGACATTTCGCAAAATATAGTGTTGAACTTTACAAAGCACATTGAATCCTAGCGTCTACCTTAAGCTTGAGTTATGGTAGTGGGTGCGGCTAATTCTTGTTCAGTTGGTTCTAATTTTTACAGTCAATTCTTTAGAGGAGCGCTTCGGTTCGCACGCTGCTATGAGAATTTTAGTCATTGAAGACGATGAGCTAATAGCCAACCCCCTTGCTCAATTGCTTACAGACCAACACTACGCTGTCGATATTGCTTGTGATGGTGAAGCTGGTTGGGAGCTAGCAGAAGCTTTGAGCTATGACCTAATTGTACTAGACGTGATGCTACCCAAGTTAGATGGCATTAGCCTTTGTCGGCAGATGCGATCGCACGGGATACAATCACCGATTATCCTGTTGACAGCTCAGGATAGCAGTACAAATAAAGTCCTTGGTTTAGATGCTGGAGCCGACGACTATCTCACCAAACCTTTTGATTTCCAAGAGTTACTGGCTCGTATCCGCGCTTTACTGCGACGGGGAAGTTCTGCCTTACCTCCACTGCTAGAGTGGGAAAACTTGCGGCTAGACCCGAGTATTTGTGAAGTGACCTACGATAGTAAACCGCTACATTTGACTCCAAAAGAGTATGGTTTGCTAGAGCTTTTCCTTCGCAATCCTCACCGCATATTTAGCTGTAGCGCGATCATAGACCAGCTGTGGTCTTTTGAAGAACCTCCTGGAGAAGATACCGTCAGAACGCACCTGAAGGGGTTGCGGATGAAACTCAGAAAAGCCGGAGTTGTCAACGAACCCATTGAAACGGTGTATGGTATCGGCTACCGCCTCAGAGTAGCACAGGAGCACAGGAGCACAGGAGCAGGGGGAGCAGGGGAGGACGCGGTGAAAGGAGAAAAAGTCTCCTCATCTTCCTCATCTCCACGCCAGTCGCCTCAAGTCGGGAAACCCTTTCGCCAGTCGCCTGACGCCACTCCCCTCAACCGAGGGAACCTCCGCACGGGGGTGGCTCCGGAGGGAAACCGTTCGGCTGAGCGCTCACGGCGAAGCCCTCCTGCAGCGCTGGCTCACCACGGCGCTGGCTCCTCATGTCCCTCCTCCCCCACGCCCGAAGAGATAAAACAGCATACTCAAACAATAACTGCTAGCGTTTGGGAGCGTACCAAAGACAAGCACAGCGAGCGAGTTACGGTGATTGAACAGGCTACGACAGCATTGCTTCAAGATGCGCTTGAGGATGAACTGCTCTCAAAAGCACACGCAGAAGCTCACAAGCTGGCGGGTTCCTTAGGTCTTTTTGGCTTTGGCTATGGTTCTGATCTGGCTCGACAAATAGAAGAGTTGCTCGAAGCTGAGAAGCCGTTGATTCAACAGCAAAAACTGCACTTGTCAGAACTGGTTGTGGCGCTGCGCCGAGAGTTGCAGGTTGCAACTACAAACCCTACCCCTGAACAATCATCAGCTGCTGATGAACGTCCTTTTCTATTAGTGGTTAGCCAGGATAAGTCACTGGCTGCGGAATTGGAAAGATCAGCCGCCAATGCGGGAATGCGCTCCCAGATAGCCACCAACCCAGCACTAGCCAGGGAGCAGCTTGTTAACAATCGCCCTGATGTGGTGGTACTTGAGCTTTGTGGTAACACCGCTGACGAGGGTTTGAGGTTGTTAGCAGAACTCAACTGTTGTACACCTCCAGTACCAGTGTTGGTGATCACAAACCAAGATAGTTTGCTTGATCGAGTACAAATAGCCCGTTTGGGCGGACGGGGTTGTTTACAAAAACCAGTGGCTTCAGATTTGCTGCTGGAAACACTCACAAATCTGGTACAGCGATCGCGTAAGGCTGCGGCTAAAGTGATGGTTGTAGACGACGACCCGGTTATCCTATCGGCTGTGTGTTCTTTATTACAGCCTTGGGGTTTAAAAGTTTCTACTTTGGAAAATCCTTTGAAGTTTTGGGAGACCTTGGAAACCAGAGCCCCAGATTTGCTGGTTTTAGATGTGGAAATGCCTCAAATGAGCGGGATTGAACTGTGCCAAGTTGTGCGTAATGACCCCCGCCATTGCGGCTTGCCAGTGCTATTTCTTACTGCACGCACTGATGCGGATACGATGCGACGCGTGTTTGCTGCTGGTGCGGATGATTATGTCAACAAGCCTATTGTTGGTCCAGAACTGGTGACTCGTATCCTTAACCGTTTAGACAGAACACGTATGCTGCGGACTATATCTGAAATAGATGCTTTGACTGGAGTGGCTAATCGTCGCCAGTCAACTCAAGAACTCAACCAGTTACTGAGCCTAGCCAATCGCCATAATCAGCCTTTGTGCTTTGCTGTTCTAAAAATCGACCACCTTCAGCAAATTAACCAACAGTACGGTCATGCTGTGGGCGATGAAGTGTTGTCTAGATTTGGAAGATTGTTACGACGACATTTTCAAAGTGAAATTCTTTGCCGATGGGGTGGTGCTGAGTTTGTTGTGGGGATGTATGGTATGACACAAAAAGACGGAAGACGATGGATAGAGGAAATACTTGAAAATTCAAGCAAAGAGAAGTTTCTAACTCCTGACAAAAAAGATTTTCAGGTAACATTTAGTGTAGGATTATCTAGTTATTTACACGATGGCTCAGACTTGCAAACACTGTATCAAACAGCATTGGCAAGATGCGCTCGTGTGTTATCACAGAGAAATCTGAGCAGTGGAACTTCCCGTTCCCAATCGCAACTGCGTACAAAATAACCCCACTCAATACGTAGCTGCTTAGAAATTTAATAGGGCAGAGTGGAGAAAAATTCAAAATAAAAAGAATTTTGAATTGTCAAAGCCTGTCTTCCAATCCCAAAAATCATGCATAGGGCTTTCATCTGACCATGCAAGCACACACAAGTACAACTCAAACAAAGCTTCGGCAAAGGCTATTCATGCCTGTACTCACAGGCATTAGCGTTTTCATTCTGACTCTGTTATTTTGGCAGGAATTACTCTCGCAAGAAGATGTTTATATCAAAAGAAATGCTGAATTAGCAGCAGCTAGTATTAGTCATCAAATCACAGCCCATATTGAAACTCGTACACAGGCATTGGCTCGCATGGCTAAACGCTGGGAGAGACGAGGTGGGACTCCTCAAACAGAGTGGGAAGCAGATGCTTTAAACTATTATCAAGATTTTTCAGGTTTTCAAGCAATTGAATGGGTAGACGAATCATATTATGTACGTTGGATTGTTCCTTTAGCAGGAAATGAAGTCATAAAAAATCTCAACTTGACTTTTGAGGAGCGTCGTCGGACTGCTTTAGACAAAGCCAAACAAACCCGGAAGATGACAATGACACGTACAGTCACTCTTCCTCAAGGAGGCAAAGGATTTTTAGCGTGTATAGCTCTGTTTTCAGACAATGACTTTAATGGATTTGTAATCAGCGTTTTTCGCACGCAGTTATTGTTAGACACTATATTAGACAAGAATCTAACGCAGAAATATAATGTCGCTATTTTTGATGGCAGCGAACAAATCTACGCCAGCCATCAAGAAGGTATCAACAGCCAGAGGCAAACTCAATGGACACACAACGCACAAATCAAAATTCATGGTGTTACATGGAGTGTTCGCGTTTCGCCAACAGCAGCATTGCTAGCTCAAGAACGTTCGCCTCTCCCCAATGTGGTGTTAGGTTCGGGCTTGGTCACTGCTGTGCTTCTAGCATGGGGAGTTTACCTTAATCAGAAGTCCAGACGCTATGCTCAGCAAGTGAGGGCAATCAACGAGGACTTAGGCAGTGAAATTACTGAACGCCAGCAGGCGGAAGTGACATTACAAAAATATGCGGCGGAGTTGGAAGATTTGTATAATAACGCACCTTGTGGCTATCACTCTATAGACTCAGACGGTACCTTCATTCGCATCAACGATACCGAACTCAAGTGGTTGGGTTATACACGAGATGCAGTGATTGGAAAGAAAAAGTTTTTTGAACTGTTAACCGACTCTAGCATAGCCACTTTCCAAAAATGTTTCCCCATTTTTCAGGAGCGTGGTTGGGTGAATGATTTGGAATTCCAACTCATTTGCAAGGATGGCACAATTCTACCAGTACTTTTGAGTGCAACTGCCATTAAAGATGCGGCAGGTCAGTACGTCATGAGTCGGAGTACGGTTTTTGATATTAGCGAACGGCAAGCCGCGCTGCGCGAACGCAAGCAAGCAGAAGTAGAACTGAGTAATCTGAGTTCTGCTTTAGAAAGTGCGGTAGAAGGCGTGTCCCGCTTGGATGAGCAAGGACATTACATCTATGTCAATCAGGCGTATGCCAGGATGATGAGCTATCAGCCAGAGGAGATGGTGGGTCTGGATTGTCAACTGAGTGTCCATCCAGAAGACCGGGAAAAAGTGATGGCAGCATATCAAAAAATGTTCAATGACGGTAAGGCAGAGGTGGAAGCCAGGGGTGTACGTCAAGACGGTTCGGAGTTTGATACGCAAGTGGTTATGGTCAAAGCCTACGACATACAGCAGAATTATATTGGTCATTACCGCTTCATGAAGGACATTAGCGATCGCCGCGAAATAGAACGGCTCAAGGATGAATTTGTCTCCATCGTCAGCCATGAATTGCGGACTCCCCTAACTTCGATTCGCGGTTCCTTGGGTTTGGTGGCTAGTGGTGTACTGCACACCCAACCGGAAAAGGCTCAACGGATGCTAGAAATTGCAGTCAATAACTCTGACCGTTTAATCCGACTCATTAACGACATCCTGGATATCGAACGCATCGAGTCAGGCAAAGTCACAATGACAAAACAAACTTGTGATGCCGCTAGCTTGATGCTCCAATCAGCAGATGAAATGCGTTCTCTGGCAGATAAGGCAGGAGTAACTTTATCTGTTGCTCCCGTATCAGCTAAGCTGTGGTCAGATCCTGACCGAATTGTCCAGACTTTCACTAACTTGCTCAGCAACGCTGTTAAATTTTCACCCCCAGATAGCACTATCTGGTTAAGCGCCGAAATTATCGAAGAAAAGGGGACAACAGGAGTAGGGGGAGAAAATACTTCCTCATCTCCCCAATCCCACATCCTTTTTCAAATCCGTGACCAAGGAAGGGGTATTCCAGCGGATAAAATCGAAACTATTTTTGGACGCTTTCAGCAGGTTGATGCCTCTGACGCACGTAAGAAAGGCGGTACTGGCTTAGGGCTTGCCATCTGTCGCAGTATTGTGCAACATCATGGCGGGCGCATTTGGGCAGAAAGCACTTTAGGGGAAGGTAGTAGTTTTTACATTTTGCTGCCTATACAGCAAGAGGAAGAGCCTATCGCCCCGCCAACTGAGTCTAATTCCAGTTATCCATTGGTGTTAGTGTGTGATGATGACTCTTCAGTTCGGACTGTCATGCAGACAATGCTAGAACAACGGGGCTACCGAGTAACCAGCGTGGCTTCGGGGGAAGAGGCAGTACAATTGGCACAACAACTACAGCCTGATGTGATTTTACTTAACCTGATGATGCCTGGTATGCACGGCTGGGAAACTTTAGCCGTTTTGAAGCAACAGCCACAAACTAAAGATATTCCAGTTATTATTCTCAGTGGTCTAATGCCGGATGCTAGGATAGCTTCCCATCTAGGGGTAAACGACTGGATTGTTAAACCACCGGACGAGAGGTTGTTGTTTGAAGCTTTGGAGCGGGCACTGGCAGGAGAACATAGCCAGAGTATTAAAGTTCTTATAGTAGAAGATGATTTAGACCTGGCACAGGTGTTGATTGCCATATTCGAGCGCTACGGCATTGAAACACACCATGCCCGGACAGGACGAGAAGCCCTGCACTTGAGTCAGCGTCTTATCCCTGACTTGTTGGTCTTAGACTTAGAACTGCCAGAAGTCGATGGCTATGGCGTAGTGGACTGGTTGCGACACCATAAGCGTTTATGCTTAGTACCTATGGTTGTGTATTGCGCTAAAGACCTAAACAACTTTGACCGGGAACGGCTTAAACTCGGGCAGACTCTATTCCTGACAAAAGGTCGCGTGACACCAGAGGAATTTGAACAGCGCGTGATGACTCTGCTTCACCGGATTATTCCAGCTAAGAACGGAGGCAACGGTAGTGATAGCTAAACGCATTCTTATAATTGATGATGAAGAAGATATCCGAGAAGTCGCCCAACTGACCTTAGAAGCCGTAGGCGGTTGGCTGGTGTTTACTGCTGAATCTGGCTTTGAGGGGTTGCAGGTCGCTGAAGCTGAAAAACCCGACGCTATCCTCTTAGATGTGATGATGCCAGACATGGATGGTATTGCTACTTTTGGAAAATTACAAGCAAATCCTGCTACCCAGAACATTCCCGTAATTTTGCTAACAGCCAAGGTGCAATCTACTGACCAGCGCCGATTTGCTGAACTTGGCGTGACTGGGATGATTGCCAAACCTTTCAACCCCATGACTTTGAGTGACCAGCTTACAGAAGCTTTGGGCTGGTCTTAAGCATTTGAAAAAATTTTCCCTTCTCCACGAATTCTTCATTTTTAGACTTTAACTTTAAAAATATCAGGTGACCCCGGTTTGGAAAATCACCAACTGCAATAAATTAACGACTACAGTGAGTTTACTGAAATGAGCTTTGGTAGTTAATTATTGCAGATTTTTTAAGACCACAAGGAATTTTGAGAGAAGGGAGAATATTCATGTACGAACAAGATTTTGAAAAAGAATTTCATGAATTTAATTCTGCTGTCGCTTTGTTCGCATATATTTTAAAGCTTAGAGATAAAGCCTTAGTAGAAACTTGTGAACAGACATTAATAAGTATACTGGGTTTAACATGTACAGCAAATGTAATGAATGCGGCAATGTTTGACCTAGCTGAATCTGCTCCTGAAACTTGCAAATGGCTTTGGCAAAATTTCCCTTACCTTGAGGCAAGCATTTCATTAAAAGAGCATTTTGTTCTGCTTGCTATACAAAAATTAATTAGCCATGGTTGCGTTTTAGGTAAAGATTTTAGCGCTACTAATGACGGGAAAATACTAATTAATCCAACTGCAAAAATTGTGTTATTTCAAAGTATTTCTGATGCAGATAGTATTTTGATGGAAGAAATTATCCAAGTCAATGAGCAGGTAGTTTTTTACTAATTCAGCGCAATAGCTACAGCAGAAAATTATTGCACAAACTCACAAATTATTCTTCAGTATTGGGACTAAATTATGAAAATCACAAATTTGATAAATTTCAAAATAAACCTTTTACAAAGACTACGGCAATGGCTAGAATGTTTGGAAATTCGTAACTACAAACTTGCTCAACTTTTGTGTAAACTTATTCCATCTCGTTGTCCTTTTGAGCGGAAGATTAGTCTATTTAATCATACGATTTTGTACATTCCTCCGTTGTGTAAGCTGAATCCTTTCTACGAACAATTAGTTATGCTTCGCTTCAAGTCTTTAGTCTATCTTGCGGATGAATGTGGTGAGGATGTCACAGCTTATTGTTGACTTACATTCAATTATTTTCTGGCACAAGCCCGGGCGACTATAAGTCGCGGTTCATCTTACACACACACAAAACCTGCCTGCCCAGGTTTCAAAAACTTGAAGTCCGCCTACGCGGACTTTGTTTGTTTCGGCCGAGGCAGTGCGTTGCGGAGCCAGCGCTGTTCGCAGGAGATAGCAACTGCCGTCCAGACTTCTTGTCTGAGGGCTTTGTTGATGACGTGAAGTTTTCCTACCGCCAGACAAATACTTTGGCTTGGTATGCTTCTATATCAATCATGATGCCATTTTCCCCAGCTTCAACATCATAATTACCTGTCCACTCGTGCCATCTGCCAGCACTGGGAAAGTGAGGAACGTGATATCCACTAAGGTTTTGGTCTGAGAAATTTGCCACGACAACAACACGAGAACCTTCTTCATGCCAGCGAACATATGCCAGCACCTTCGCGTCTACATCCTCGTGGAAAAACTCAATGTTATCACTTTGCAAAGCAGGATTTTGTTTGCGCAGGGCAATAAGTTTTTTATAGTACTCAAATAAATCGCGATTCTGGTCTCTCTCCAATAAAGGCCATGCAATCTTCTTTGGCTGAGTGACAGTTTCACTTTTGCGTTTGTGTTCCCCAAATTCTTCCCCCATCCACAGCATGGGTATACCCATCGCCGTTATCAACAGTACTGCTCCTAACTTGGCTCGTCTAAATGCGTCTTCGTCAAAGATACCGCGTTCGGCGGAGCCGCGCCGTAGGCGATCGCCCAATTCTCTCAACAGATGTTCGCGATCGTGAGTTGCTAAGTAATTGACTACATTTATAGCAGCCCCATAACCCTGTCGCCTTGGATCTAAAACCTCCTTAAGCTTTTCAGGTTCAAACTTTTCACCACAAATGTGTGGAATCACAAAATAGCGAAAACTTTCATGCCAACAAGCATCTAGCGGTCCTTCTGGAGTAGTAATGGTACTAGTATCGGGAATGTGTTCAGCAATGTTGTAAAACGGTTTAGGTGCAGTATTCTTTTTCGCTTGAGTTGCAAGCCAGTTTAGGAATTCATTGTTAGCCAATTGGCGCACTGCATCAAAGCGAATTCCGTCAATGTGATACTCCTGAACCCAAAACCGGACTACATCACCAACGTATTTCCATGCAGGCTTAACGTCTAACTTTTCGTCATAGTTATCATAGTTAAACTCGGGACCCCAGTAATTATTAGGGTCTTCCGGATAATGCATATGTTCGTAATACCAGTAATTCCTGTCAATGAGCATTAACGGGCATTCTTCATCAGTGTGGTTATAGATTTCATCAACAAAAACGCGAATACCCCTAACATGGCACTCGTCTATAAATCGCTTTAAATCTTCTGTTGAGCCGTAGCTGGATTCTGTAGCGAAGTAATGACGTACTTTGTAGCCCCAACTATAATCACCAGGATACTCATTGACTGGCATCAATTCAATCGCATTAATTCCCAATTCTTTGAGATAATCTAACTTTTCAATTGCATCTACATATTTTCCACGTTTGTAAAAGTCAACTTCACCACCAGTAAAATCGGCAACGTGCATTTCGTATATAACTAATTCATAATTTTCTGGTAACGGGGTATCGTCGTGCTGCCAAACATAAGTATCAACAATCTTTTTGCCGTCTTTAATTCTTACTATACCGACTTTTCGCTCTTCATCAACGTCTGTTGCATAGGGGTCAATAACATCTACCCATTGATCCGGTTCAAAATTTGGACTTTTAGTTTGAATGCGGAATTTATATTGATAGACACCATCCTCTAATTCTACTTGAGTGCGAAAATAACCATCCTCTCCTTTTTCCATTGGTATCTCTTTCCACTCAGAAAAAGACCCAATTAAAGCGGCTCCTTGATTACGAGGAGCAAACAAATGAAATTCAATTAAACTTGCCATTTCAACTGCTTAATAAATTCAATCAAGTCAATGACAGGAAATGTAAATATTTTGTCATATACATATTAATAAATCTTCTTTATTGAGTTATATTTATTTTTTCTTGAAAACTGAATTATTTTTGTAAAATTTGTTATAGCGCTTCTCATTTGAATGAAGTACAGATTTATCTGTGTCCCATGAGTGTCCATCTGTGGTTTATTATTTCTTTCTGTACCTTACAAGGCTTGCAAATCGGTATATGAGGTCAGTTTGTAGTGTATTGCCAGAAAACGGTGTGGGTTACACTACCACTAAGACACCCTACATTTTTCCGATAATTCGATGGCGTGAAACCAGTAATAAGTGAGAAAAAAATGGGAACTAGCATTCTCTAATTCCCACTTTATTTAATGCATTTATGAAAAGATAAGTATTTTTTAAGTAGCTGGTGTAGGGGCAGTTGTCAGAGTGCGATTATCTAGGATAGGCTTGCGAGTTTTCAAGTCAAATTTATATCCATTTGGCAAAATATGAAGCCTTGCTCCGCAAACTGCCAAAGCCTCATCCTTTAGGATTTCGTCAACGTTGCTGTGTATAACCTCTGAATCATCGACAACCGTCACACAACCTTCCCCAATCACTTCAAACTGGCTATCAGTCACGACGATCGCCGTGTTCTCGTCAATGCCAAATCCTAAAACAGCAGGCTGCTGTGCCAAAGCTGCAATTAAGCGTCCCAACCGTCCGCGTTGCGAGAAATGCTGATCAATGACAACCCCTGGTAGGAAACCCAAACCAGGACCCATGTCCACAATTTCCATTCGAGGGTTTGTCTCTGAATCGCCTTCCACAATCATGACATCTGGCATCACAGCGGCTCCCGCGCTTGTCCCTCCCACAACTATGCCTTCAGAGCAGCGTTTGTGAATAGTTTTATCAATTTCAGTGTCCTTGAGGACGCTGGTGATGCGGGCTTGGTCTCCTCCAGTAAAAAACACACCAGTGGCTTTATTAAGCGCTTCTAACGCTGTAGACGAAGACCCATCTTCTCGGCTTTCGGTGTCAAGTATACGAACATCCTCGGCTCCTAGCCGCTCAAATACTCTAATATAATTCTCTCCCACTTCTCTTGGCAGTTCTGTCGCCGCTGTCATAATGGCAATCCTGGCTTTCGTACCCCCAGCACGGCGAATGAACTCGCGAAGAATTTGGCAATCTCCCTCCTTATCTTCCGCTCCCCCAATAATGACCAATTGTCGTTTAATTTCACTGTCTACCATAGAGCCTCTTCATACGAGTTATTTATTTCTATAAAACATGATAATTCAAGCTATAAAAACTCCCATTTGGTAGAGTAAAATACAGAAATGAAATATGTAATATGTAGTATAGTAGCGCTCAACGGCTAAATAGTACTATATAAAAAAGAATAGAAATAACTACTCTGTGCTTGTCTGACGTCAAAACAAATAAAAACTCAAAGTCACAACGGCTAAGAGTCTTTGACTTTGAAATTGCAGAAAGCTTGTATCCAATTCTTTATTGGTCTTAAGCGCAGCTTTTGCAATTGACAAGCCTCTAGAAAACTTCTCTAGAGGCTTTGTTGTCTTGACTAATTTTTGAAACTAAACAAAAAGAGTGTTAGTTATCCACTACTTGTCCATCGTCATCACTCTTGAGCCACTCCGAATACAAATCTTCTTTTATCGAATTGGTTTGATTAGTCTCATTCTGCTTGGAAATTCTGGTTGGAAACTAGTACTTCGAGGGTCGTTTGGTAAGCATTATTAACTACTTCATCACCGTAACCAATCACTACTCCAGATTCGCCTGTTTTTTGGTGAATTGCACAATCGCCAACACTAAGCATCCTGGACTGCCTTGTTGTTGAATTAATCTGTACTTTGTATTGTTCTCCGAGTGTTAAATTAGTTACCTCAACCTTTTGACATATTTTACCTAACATTTCTTAACAAAATAAATAAGTCTAAAGATAGGTGAGCTATTTACTTTAAGGGGGTTCAAAAAAAATAATTCTGGCGTCTGCTAAGGACTATAAAAAATATCCACAAACCATCTACCCAAATTGGATAGCTTATCCCCATCCAGATCTGATAAACCTTGAATAAGGAAGTTGAGCCGTGGGATATGCCAAAGTTGTACTTTATTCAATTCTTCAGAATTCTTAGCAGGAATTGCAACAAAACAATGAGCCATAAGTAAAAGGCAAAAGGTAAAAGGTAAAAAGTCAAATGATTTAGTTTTCCTTTTTCCTTTTTCCTTTTCCTTACTCTACACCTGATGCTTATTTAATATTAGCTCTAGCATCCCTAACTGCAACAACGAAAAATAATCCTGTCAGTGGAATGCTTAATGCCAGGATAATTGCAGTTGTTTGAGTACCCAAGTCCGGTTGTCCAGAAGCGAGTTCAAAAATTGAACCTACCGCCGCTATAGCTGTAATACAAGAACCAGCCAGAAATAAACCGCTTTTTGGAGTAACTGTATTCACTACCTGACCACCCTATGCTACTGGTTTTACAGTTTGATGTGAAAAGCCATGCTTAGATAGCTCTTGCGCCAAAGCCAAAGAATTCTCTACACGATCTACAAATACCACACCATTAAGGTGATCCATCTCGTGCTGAATACAGCGTCCGAGCAAATCTCCAGCTTTTAATGTCCGGGGACGTCCATACTCGTCTTTGTAAGAAATTTCTACAACTTGCGGGCGCTTCACATCCAGATATACTCCTGGAATGCTCAAACATCCTTCCTGCGCCACACAAATTTCGCGACTAGCCTGCTTGATAGTCGGGTTAATCAACACCAGTGGTGGGTTAGCTGGGTTATCTGGTTCGCAGTCAATGACAATGAGTTGTTTGTGAATTCCCACTTGGGGTGCAGCCAAACCAATGCCATCCTTACTGTACATGGTTTGCAACATTTCACGTACCACTTGACGAAGTTCCTCATCGACTTTAGAGACGCGCTTAGCTGGTTGACGGAGGACGCGATCGCCTAAGTAATGAAGTTCTAATGGCGGATTTTGTAACTTTTTCTTCTCAACAGCGATTTCTATAGGCATGATGCTGTAACTCGCTCTTTTAGGCCTTGTCTTATAAAGTGTAAGTTCTTTAATCTTAACAATTCCAGCCGCTTAGTTCGATTCGGTAAAACCCACCATTAAAGGATGCGACACTTACACATACCGATAACAATGGTATCCACGTTAATCGAGAGTGCAAACTTTATCACCTCGCCCTTAAGGGGCTTTGCAGTGTTCATAGAGAGGTTCAAGCTCAATCTGGAACCACAATATTTTCTAAGCCCACCTCACCTGGCGGGTATTGTGGGTTCATTGACTCAAGCGTATCGGCAATTGTACGAGCAACAACGAGATTACGATACCACTTTTTGTTAGCTGGCACTACATACCACGGAGCATAAGCAGTCGAGCAATTATTTATTGCATCTTCAAAAGCTGCTTGGTAATCATCCCAAAACTGACGCTCTTTGATGTCATTGCTAGAAAACTTCCAGTGCTTATTTGGGTCTTTTAGCCGACTTTCCAAGCGTCGTTTTTGTTCATCTTTAGAAATGTGGAGAAAAAACTTAATCACTCTGATATTGTTTAGAGTCAGCATATGCTCGAACTCATTAATCACCTGATAGCGCTCCTGCCAAACCTCCTGGGGTACTAACTGCTTCACCCTAACAATCAACACATCTTCATAGTGGGAGCGGTTGAAGATAGAAATCATCCCGCGTTGCGGTGTCCGCTGATGGTAACGCCAGAGAAAGTCATGACTTGACTCCTCATCACTTGGCTTTTTGAAAGACCACACTTGGCAACCTTGGGGGTTCAATCCGCCAAAAACGTGTTTGATTGTGCCATCTTTACCACCTGTGTCCATTGCTTGTAGCACAATCAATAGGCTGCGTTGATGTTCAGCATAGAACCGTTCTTGCAAATTCTGAAGACGCTGGCGCTGGTGTTCCAGTTCATCTTCAGCGTCTTTTTTGTTTTTGTAGCCTTCAGAGGTGTTCGGATCAATAGCAGCTAAAACAATTGGCTGTTCTGGTCGAACTCGATAGCGGGCATAGTTTGGTTTTGGTGGCGGAGAGTCTACTACAATTTTCTCTGGAGCCATTTCTGATGCCACCTCGGTTGTCGCTTTTGCTGCCGCATGGAAAGCTTCAGCTCCACGCTGTTTTGCAGTCAAAATGTTGTCTGGTAGATTGCTTGGTGTGTTCATGGCAATTTCCTTATGGAAAGAATTTTGTAGCATTGTTTCTTAACTTAAGGAAATCGAGTGAACACTACCTCTATCAATGGTCAACTCAATTAACTGTTGTAGGAGACATATTGTCAGAAGTGGTGAGCGGTGGTTATGCGATCGCTGGAAAGGTAGTTAAAATTGGTGACACCGTTTACGGTGCAGCGATTTGCCGAAACCTAGAAATCACAAATTATAAAAAAACATAAAAAATTTCTATTTAAGAATTTATAATTTATGATTTACGACCCAAATTTCTAACTATGCGATCGCAGTGGGATGCTTTGCTGAAAAATCTCGGTGAATGGCAAGGTTCATTCACCCGCCTCTCGCCTCAAGGTGAAATCAAAGAAGATATTCCCAGCATAGTTTCCTTAGAAGGGTTGAACAACAATCAAACAATCCGCCAGACTATAAGCCTGGGGGGAAGTGAAACGGTTTTAGAATACTCTTCCTTAGCACGAACTGTACTGTTTTTTGAAAATGGGGCGTTTTCTCAAGGTTCGATCCAGCTAGGTCCATTTTCGGAATTTGGGGCAGAACTTGGGTTAATTCACGAAAATCGCCGCTTACGCCTCGTTCAGATGTTTGACAAAAACCTCCAGCTAGACAAACTCACCCTGATTCGAGAACATCTTGCCGGAACTCAACCAGAACAACGTCCACCTTTGAGAGTAGATGACCTTCTGGGAGAATGGCAGGGTGAGGCAGTGACAATATATCCAGATTGGCGTTCTTCCCAGAGTTACCCTACCAAAATGCAATTACAACTTGATAGTGCTGGGCGACTAAGGCAAAGCTTAACCTTTAGTGAACGGACGATTACCTCAACAGCTACCGTCAAAGACTCGATCATTCACTTCGATGAAGAGCCGCACAAGCAGGTACAAGTATTACTCCTACCCGATGGCGCTTCTGCCACTTCTCCACTCAAACTACAATTACGTCAACCACTTTTTCTTGAGGTAGGTTGGCTCATCCAACCCAACCTGCGCCAACGGATGATTCGTAGCTACAGCGACAAAGGCGAGTGGGTTAGCCTGACGTTGGTAACAGAACGCCGAGTTCCTTGTTCCAGCTGAAGTTTGTAGAAATCATAAGGAATACACGAACATGACATCGTTTGTAGTCAAACTCTCGCCGCTACAAGTAGGATATTAGATCAGCAGAAAGTACCGCTTCGTAACTACTAAACCAAACTTAGACAAGTTGGGACTTATGAATAGGGAACCATAAGTCCAAGATGAATAACAAGCTGACCATAGAAGAGCTAACAACACTGGTCGTTCAATCTCAAGCAGGAAACCTCAACGCCTACAGCAAGATTGTTCGGAACTTTCAGGATATGGCAGTGGGATACGCCTACTCAATCGTGGGCAGTTTTCAGTTAGCAGAAGATGCGGCACAGGAAGCATTTATTGATGCGTATCTAAACCTAGAAAAACTCCGCTCAGCCGCTGCCTTTCCTGGCTGGTTAAAAAAAATTATCTTCAAGCATTGCGATCGCTTGACACGGGGCAAGCGCGTCTCAATCGTGCCATTGGAAGATACAGCTCAATTGCCCTCAAGTCATCCCGAACCAGCCCAAATCGCTCAACAGCGAGAGGTGAAAGACAAAGTGCATCAGGCTATCCAGGCACTGCCAGAAAGCGAACGTATCGTGACTACACTCTTCTATATCAGTGGTTATTCACAAAAAGAAATCAGCACATTCCTAGATATCCCAGTATCCACAATCAAAAATCGCCTGCATTCTGCACGTAGCCGACTAAAACAAAGGATGATTGATATGGTGTCAGATAATTTGCATGAAAAGCGCCCCTCCAAAAACGAAACATTTACTGCTCAGGTGATAGAGATACTCGACGCATCTGTTAGCGGCGACAGCACAAAAGTGGAGTTTCTGCTGCAACAAGAGCCAAAATTGGCGAACATTAAGAGTCGAGAAATCAAGAGTACGCCTTTGCATTTCGCCGCCCATCGCGGGCATTTAGAGGTTGTCCGGTTCTTAATCGCCGCTTGTGCAGATGTCAATGCAAAAGAAGACAATGGCAGCAACAGCACGCCCCTACACTGGGCGGCAACGGGTGGATATCTGGACGTATCGCAACTGCTGGTTGAAAACGGCGCTGACTTAAATGCAATTGACGGTTGGTACAACCTCAGCCCACTAGGTTGGGCAACAGTCGTCAAGTGCTTTACAAAAGACCAGTCGATTCCTGGTGAGCAGTACTCTCAGGTGTCAGAGTATCTTCTGGCACAAGGAGCTTCTCTGGATATATTTTCGGCGATTGCCCTGCAAAAAGTCGATGAAGTCCGGTCTATCGTGAAAGCAAACCCAAATTTGCTTTCCCAAAGGCTTGGTTTTGCTCACAACGAATGGCAGCCACTGCACTTCGCAGTGCTCGAAAACCTGCTTGATATGGTGCAACTGCTCTTGGACTGCGGGGCTGATATTCACGCCCGAACTGCCTGGGGTATGACTCCTTTATGCCTTGCTATTCATGCCAAGAACGAAAAAGTTGCAAAGCTGCTAACCCAACGAGGAGCCAAAGTCGATTTGTCTGCGGCAATTGTATCAGCACAATGGCAGCAAGCCAGAGTCATTCTTGATGCCGACCCCACGCAAGTGCAGCCAGGAGGGCAAAATCAGTTGCTGCTACATTACACAGTTCAACAAGGTCTTGTCGAAGGGACAAAAATGCTTCTAGAGTACACAGATGCCAACATCAGAACCAGGCATTTGTTTGGCGATTTTGTCACCAATCTCACACCTTTGCATATGGCGGCTCTTTACGGTCATGCTCAAGTGGCTGTTGCTCTGCTGGAGCATGGTGCCGAAGTTAATGCTAAGGACACTGAAAGTTTGGAGATAACGCCGTTACACCTTGCCGCAATGAAAGGTTATGTGGATATGATTCGACTTTTAGTGGAGCATGGCGCTGACCTAACGCTTTTAGACAGCGTTCATGGCAGCACGCCGCTTGGGTGGGCAAATCATTTCTGCCAGGATGCGGCTATGACGTTGTTGAAACAATTCGGAACTTCGGAGACTGACCTAGACAAGTGATTTCCTGGATTTTGCGGAACATATCTGATTAATGCTGTATCATATCAACTATGTGAGCGTGTTATTCAGGTTAATGTTTAAAACGCCTAGTGAAACAGCATCCCATTTTGGGGTGTGTCTCCATACACTGAGACGTTGCGAAAAATCAGGGATAATTAAAGCTTGGGAGGACGCCGTCAGGTCAAAGACGATATGACATCACGAGCTACCAAGGTTTACAAACTCTTGCGTTGAGAACGGGCAATTATCACTTATGCCCGGGTTTCAAGTCGCGGGCACAAAGCAGACCTTGATAGACAAGTTAGCGTCCTTAAAAGCCTCTATCCAGACTCAGAACTTATCACAGATATCGGTTCAGGGCTTAACTTTAAGCGAACGGGACTTAGAACCCTTCTGGAACGAGTGCGTCAAAGGGATGTCGGACTTGTTGTGGTTGCCCACAAAGACAGACTCGCCCGTTTTGGGTTTGACCTTATCAAATGGTTGTGTGAACTTGACGGTGCAGAACTCTTGGTTCTCAACCAAGACAACCTTTCCCCAGAGCGAGAAATGGTTGAAGACATACTTGCCATTGTCCACGTCTTTTCGTGCCGATTGTACGGACTCAGGAAGTACAAATCTGCAATCAAAGAAGATAAGGATTTACCCCGAACCTGAGTTACATAAAGTTTGGAAGAAATGGTTAGCGGCGTGTCGATATTGCTTTAATCAAGCAATATCAATGCAACGTAATTCTAAAACTCGGATTGGTAAATTAAAACTGCGAAATATGGTGATGCAATCCGATTTACCTGACTGGGTTAAGGAAGTACCATGCCATATCAAACAAAATGCCGTCTTCGATGCTCATCAAGCTTATTTAGCTAGCCGTGACGCTAAATTTCGTTCTATTCGCAATCCACAACAAAGTATTAAATTTAATAATTCCAACTTCACTTCGGGCAAGTGGTATTACAACAAAACCAAGAAATTAAACTTTGTCATGAGTGAGCCAATACCGACAAGTTGTGAGTATGGAACACAGCTAGTTTATAAACGTGGTGCGTGGTTTGCGGTATTCCCAGAACCTATTCAACGTCGTGATTCTAACTCTAATAAGTTGATAGCACTTGACCCAGGAGTTAGGAGTTTTCTGACTGGATACGACGGGGATAAAGTGATAGAAATCGGCGGGAATGATATGGGGCGAGTCACTCGCCTGTGTCAATACCTAGACGATTTGATTAGTCGCTCAACTAAAGTTAATTCTAAACGTCGTCGGCAGATGCGACGTGCTGCAAACAAGTTGCGAGACAGGATACAAAACCTGGTCAACGAAGTCCATAAAAAGACAGCACATTATCTAACCAACAACTACCGTGTCATATTTCTTCCCTACTTCGAGACGAACCTAATGGTAGCCAAGTCGAGCAGAAAGATACGGTCAAAAACAGTTAGAAATATGCTGACTTGGGCGCATTATCGGTTTAAATTAACTTTAAAACATCAAGCATCAAAGCGTGGTTGCGTGGTGATTGATGTAAGTGAGGCTCATACATCAAAAACTTGTGGTGTGTGTGGTCATCGACACGCAAAACTTGGTGGCAACAAAATCCATAAGTGTCCGAACTGTGGAACTGAAACACCAAGGGATGCGAACGGCGCACGTAACATCATGTTGCGTGCTTTGAGGGATACCTCCTTTACCGTCAACCAAGATGGTATTGCTATTGTTTCATTCCAAGCGTTGTCAAGCAACGTTCAAGAATGTTCAGCATAAATGTATCAGTAATACCTACCTTTTAACCGATCAGCGGGAGATTAAACAAGGAGGAATATCAAATTTTTGAGATTTTTGACGAACTGCTCATAAATTGAGTAAAATCACCGTCTTTAAATGTCTCTTCCCAATTCGCTGGTACGCGATAGGGATTAGGATTGTCTTTTGTGGGTACATACATGAAGATGTACTCACACTGAACTCCATCTAGTTTAGTTTCCGGAGTTATACCCCAATCTCCAATATATGCGCCTGTAAGAATTGCACCTCTAAAATCAGTTCTGTCTAATTGCGCTTTTGTCAGGTTAGCTCTGGAAATATCCGCATTTTGCAAGTTAGATTCATTCAGCCTAGCTGCAATCAAGCTAGCATCTGTGATATTCGCTCCCTGCAAATTGATACCTTGCAAGTTCCAGCCATCGAAATTTTTGTTCTGCAAGTCTTTTGTAATCAGCAATTCTCGTATTTTTTCATCTTCAAGATAAGTTGTCCTAATGTCAGCAAAATTCAGCTTTTTCGCCTGAAACCAACAGGTACGTGTCAGGATAGATTTGATGAAATAGGTGTTTTTCAGCCTTGCCTGCGTAAAGTCGGCATCTGTCAAATCGCTTCCTTGAAAACTGGTTCCGCGTCTTGTTACTAAGCCAAAAGCAATATTGCGAAGCCAGCTTTGCTTCTCATCTTCAAATAAAGCACGGCAACTAACGTCAGCAGACAGGATTAATGTTAATACTGCTACTGTCACTGCCGGTGCTCCTGCTGTAACACCACCTACCTTTGCCCCTGCGACAACCACTGCTCCGGCTACCGCCCCTGCCATTGCTACTGTCACTGCTACTGCAAATAATCCAGCTATAGCCCCTGCCACTACCGCTGCCCCGGCTATGACCACTAGACCTGTTGCAGCCACTATCACTGCTACAGCCCCTATGATAACTACTGTCACAATCGCTGACAATTCCATGACCCGTGTCTGGGTGCCTGTGCCAACCCATGCTACTGCCACGACCCCTGCCCATACTACTGCTGCAACCCCAGCACATACAACTGCCACTGCCAAAAATCCACAGGCTGCTGCGACTCCTCGACGCATAGTGATGAGAAAAAAGAGTAACAATACTATGCAGCTGATGACGGCAACATAGATATTTTCACGGTTGCCATTTACTACAATGAATCCTAACAGAGAGCCACCGACAGTCGATAGCAATCCTGATACTGCCGACAGCAGTAATGCAGATATTAGTATGGTAATTGCCCAACGCCGTTGTAGTCCCGCTCTCGCATGGCTGAAGTTTGCTCCTCTAAGGATGGCATCTGTGAAGTCAGTACCTCGGATATCGCAATAGGAGAAATCTGCACCTGTTAAGTCTTGCCCTTTGAAGGATTTGCCTCTGAGCTTAGCACGGCGGTAGTTTTGAGCCACGTTCAATTACAATAAAATTGGGGGTACTTTTAACTACAAGTTGTAGAATATCAGTTTTTGGCAGGTTTAGATATCTGTCAAGTGTCTTAATATTTTAGTTGACACGCAAAAATGCACTTAAGCTCAGCTGATGCGCTTCAAGAAACTATCAAGAGATAGTGGGAGGGTGAGAACCTCTGAAGATGTAGTTTGACGCACGGAGGAAAACTACATCTGTGTTTTTAACCAGGGGATGAAACCCGACTCATAGGGCTTTAGCCCTTTGTTTCTCTTTCAACAAATTCTCTAATTGCTTCCCGAATTAAATCATTGATAGATCTTTCTGTTTGTGCCGACATTTTTTTCAAATCCTCATACTCTTTGTCTGACAATCTTAAGTTGTAACGTTGCATAATCCCATATATGTGTTAATTTAGGATTAATTTAACACTACAGGATGAAAAACTCCAAAAGCGAAAGTGGCGTTAGACGTTCTGAACCACGACAACTGAAGATATGGGGTTGTGTTGAGAAGAACTTAATTGTTGCCTTCAACACGTAAAATCTTCAAGGCTTCGCCGTGAGCGCTCAGCCGAACGGTTGGAAGATCCTAAAGTAGCCGTACAGCCATGAAAATGGTCGAGGCGGGTAGGGCTGTCTTACCCTCGTCAACGTGTTTTACAAAAACATGAGACAACGTTGCGGAGTGTGGCTTTTAGCCCAGGTCGCAACAACAGTCTAGAATCCTGGTTTTTCAAAGCCAGGAGAGTTCAAAGTTAATTTACCTGAAACGCTTTCTCCAACCCCATAGCTTCAAGTCATTTATTGGGCATGACAAAAGCTATGCTCGTCCGCCCGCTCCCAAATGGATTAAGTCTCATCTAATGGTCCAAAACTTTTAGCATTCGATATATCGTAAATTTCTACGTCTGCCCCGCGTCGAAGCATTCGCTTACCCAAGCGAGGAAAGTCGGCAATCTCCACATCAAGACTCTCTCCGCCCATTAGATAAACCAACTCCTCATCATAGGGATTACGTAGATGATGCGCTACTGAAGGTGTTGGAAAACCCATGAAATCCCCTGCGCTGACTTCAAATTTCTCACCATCAATCTCCGCTACCCCACGACCGGAAATAATGTAAATCCATTCTTCTTCTCGATAATGAGCATGATAGATAAACGATTCTTTCCCAGGTGGTATCTTGGCAAGACTTACGCCTACCCTTGCGAGTCCTGCTAAACGACTCATCTGAGTTCCAGTGATCAGCGAGTTAGGGTTCCAAGGGTGAGAGAAAGTAGCTTCTTTCTCTGCTATTTCAGAAGCTCGCAAAAGAAAGGATTTTTTCTCTGACATCTTGATATCTACTCCTTATCGATACAGCGTTGATAAGCTGTCGCGCCTACAATTTGCATATAATCAGAAGAGCTTAGTACATGATTCCATAAGTTCATAGCGAAAACTTGAACGAAGACTCTGTGTACCTTTGCGTTTACCGAGCGCGCTCCTTAGCGTTTAAAAACGTTACGAATTAATGAAATGCTGTACTTAGTAAATTTCAGTAGAGAGTGCTATGCCTGCAAAGGGGCTTCTGTCGGAGCTAGCTAAAGTAGCGAACAAGAACGTTGCAAAGCTTTGTAAAGTAATTTTTGATACTCTTTATCTCTCACGCCATAAGCACCAAACCTCTCCAAATGGGGATTCATCATTTGGGCATCGAACATCACAAATTCCCTTTGGCGCAACCTTTCCACCAACTTCACCATCGCTACCTTTGAACCCTCTGGGATGCGGTAAAACATTGACTCCCCAATAAAAGCACCCCCAATCACAATTCCTAAAATTCCCCCAGCAAGTTCATCCCCTTGCCAAGTTTCAAAACTATATGCCCAACCCGCTTGGTAAAGTTCCCAGTAAATCTCTTTTAACTGTGGTGAAATCCAGGTAAGTTCTCGGTTAGCACATCCAGCCACAACAGCTTTGAAATCGCGGTTAATCGCAACGGTAAAACGCTCTTGATTGAGAACACGCTGCAGCGACTTGGGGTAACGAAATCGTTCATCTAAAGGAATGAGAGTGCGATCGCGACTTCCATACCACCCCAAGACATCATTCTCATCAGCCATGAGAAAATAGCCTTGAGCATAGCTTTGAATAATAGTGGCAACATCATATTGCATACAAATAAGCAAAAAACATATTTTGTAGTAGGCGCTGCCATCGCCCACTACGAACCTATTTTCTGGCAACCTAAGGTCTTTAATATAAAAACAAAAGAAAATGACAGAACCAATTCCACCGATCACCTTACCACCACCTCAAGATCCTATGCTTGAGGGAGAATGGTTGCGACAGCGCTTGCATCAGTGGCTTGATGAAGAATTTATCCCGGAAGCAATCAATCAGACAATTGCCCAAAGAGCAGCACAGATTTTTGTGCGTCAACGGATGGAAGGAGAAAACGACTTAGGTTCTCTGGTGATTGCCATTGTCACAGAGATGCAGTCGTTTGATTTTTCCAAAAGTTTCTACGGAGAGTTTGCTATAGCTAACGCTGTCAGCGATTTACTCCTAGATAGTCTGGGAATTGATAGATGTTGCGGACAGTAATTTTGTTAGCTGTTAGCTGTTAGTTGTTAGTTGTCAACAAGAACCACTAACGACTAACGACTAACGACTAACTACCAACTAGATTTTACCACTCCGGGCAAAAGACCTTCGTGTGCCCATTCCCGCAGGACATTTCGAGATAGACCAAAGTCGCTGTAAACTCCTCTGGAACGACCAGTTACCCAGCAGCGGTTGCGGCGACGAGTAGGAGCGCTATTGCGGGGTAGCTGTTGAATTTCGCGGTGAATTTCCACTTTATCAAGAGGAGATTCTGCTTGTCTGAATTCTTCCAGCAACGTTTCGCGCTTTTCAGCGTACTTAGCCACCAGTTTGGCGCGTTTTTTCTCGCGCTCAATCATGCTCTTTTTTGCCATAATCTGAGTAATTTATTTCAAGACAGTATTCTCCATTCTATATAATTGCACATCTTTTGACATGAATTAAGTTCGTAATTAGCGCTTAATCCCTCAAGCACTAACTACAAACCCTGGAATTTTTCCTTCTTTAGACCATTAAGGGCTTTCCTCAACTTTTGCCTTGACACTCACCTGTGGCACATTAAAAGCAGAAGGACAGAGTTCAGCCAGTTGACAAGCTTCACAAGCGGGCGATCGCGCTTTACAAATCGCCCGACCGTGATAAATCAGCCGAATTGACCAATTTTCCCAGTCTGGTTGAGGCAATAGGCGCATCAAATCTCGCTCTATGCGGATGGGGTCTGGGTGTTCAGTTAAGCCTAAGCGCTGGCTTAAACGCTTCACATGAGTATCCACAGTCACTCCTACATTAATTCCATAAGCATGGGCGAGGACGACATTTGCCGTTTTGCGCGCCACACCAGGAAGCTGCAACAGTTGTTCCATCCGCTTTGGCACATGATCGCCAAACTCATTGACAATCATCCGACAGGCAGCTTGAATATTCTTCGCCTTATTGCGGTAAAACCCGGTGGAACGGACCAAGTTTTCTAACTCTGCCAAATCAGCATTTGCCAGACTCGCTGCATCAGGAAACTTACTAAACAAAGCTGGTGTCACAAGATTCACCCGTTCATCCGTACATTGAGCGGAGAGAATCGTAGCCACCAGCAACTGCACTGGGGTTGAGTAGTTTAAAGAGCAAGTTGCATCTGGATAAAGGCGCTTCAGGCGAACTAGGATTTCTAGCGCCCGTTGCTTCACAGATGACCGTTTGCGCGTACTAATCACTGGAATAATTTTTGCACCCACTCCAATTGGGTAGTTTCTTTGAGTATGAGAAAAATCCCTAGCCCTAAAAGTATCACCAAACCAGTTTGCATGACACCTTCTTGAACGCGATTAGGCAAAGGTTTACCGCGCAAACCTTCAATCAGCAGAAAAGCAAGTTGTCCTCCATCTAAAGCTGGTAAAGGCAAAATATTGATCACAGCCAAGTTAATGCTGATCAAAGCGGCAAAGAAGAACAAACTAGCTGTATCATTCTGGGCAATGTTGGCACCTATTTCCACAATTCTCACTGGACCTGCAACTTGGTTAGCTGTTTCGCCGAAGTTCGTGATTAATTGCCCAAAACCTAGGAATGTCAGTGAGACAATCCGCTGGAATTCTTTAGCGCCAGTCTTGAAAGCTTCCACGGGGTTGCTCACGGGACGACGCTCAAGTTTGACGTTGGGAGCAAGTCCGATGCCGATACTACCCTCACCGTTTGGGTTTGCTTGAGGAACTACGGTCAAAGAGAGCTTTTGGTCATTACGCGCAATTTCTAGTTGAATTGGCTTATCTGGATTAGTTTTAATTATTTCCCTTAAAGCCTCTAACTCTTGCTGCGATGCCCCAAATTGTCTTTGATTAGCTGCTAGGATGACATCTCCTTTCTGAATTCCTGCTTTGGCTGCGACAGAACTTACATTTGGTGCTAGCTGTTGAATCAAAACTCCTGGTTGGGGTTGGCTTGGTTGTGGTATGCCAACAAAACCAACCTGCGTGACTAAAAGGAAGTAGGCAAATATTAAATTCGCTATCACTCCCGCACTAATGACAATTGCCCGATCTAAAATGGGGCGGTTACGCAAAAGATTCGGGTCATTGGCTGGAATATTGGTATCTGGGTCATCGTCAGGAAAACCGACAAAACCACCGAGAGGAAAAGCTCGGATAGCGTATTCAGTCTGCGCTCCTTGATATTTCCAGATAACCGGACCAAAGCCCAGAGAAAAACGATTGACGTAAATCCCCTGGGACCTTGCTGCAATAAAATGTCCAAACTCGTGAACCAGGATCAGAACAGCCAAGACTGCGATCGCTGCTAAAGGCGCAAAAACTGACATAGAAAGAATGAGTGAACTTATTCAGCTATACTTATTCATTTTAAAATGTGTCCCAGTCTACCACTGGTCTGGTGTGCTGATTTTCTAGCTTTTTCGGTAATTCTTAAGGGAGAGTTGTAAATTGTTAGCCGAAGCGTGGTTCTTTGTCACAACTAACAACTCACAACTCATCAACCTAGATCACAGCACTTCACGTCCTATGTAAGGTTGCAGCGCTTCTGGTATGCGTACGGTTCCATCCTCTTGTTGATAGTTTTCCAAAATCGCTGCCATTGTACGTCCCGCAGCTAACCCAGAACCATTAAGGGTATGCACGAACTGGGTTCCCTTCTTACCGCTTTCTTTAAAGCGAATTTGACCCCGGCGCGCTTGGTAATCCATAAAATTGGAACAGCTGGAAATTTCCCGGTATTTGCCAGAAGAGGGAAGCCAAACTTCTAAGTCATAGGTTTTGGCAGAATGAAATCCTATATCCCCAGTACATAACGCTACGACTCGGTAAGGCAGCTGCAACGCCTGTAAAATTGCTTCTGCATTGCCTACCAATCTTTCCAGTTCCTCACTAGAAGTACTCGGATGGACAAATTTCACCAGTTCAACTTTATTAAATTGATGCAGTCGAATCAGTCCCCGCATATCGCGTCCATAACTCCCAGCTTCCCGACGAAAACAGGGAGTATAAGCACAATGGTAGATCGGCAACTCTTCGGAATTGAGAGTTTCACCACGGTAGAGGTTGGTTACGGGGACTTCCGCCGTAGGCGCAAGCCACAAATCATCAGCCGCGCATTTAAAACTTTCTTCAGCAAATTTGGGCAACTGACCCGTGGCTGTCATAGACTCGGTATTAATCAAAAACGGGGGAATGACTTCTACATACCCTGCTGCTATCTGGCGATCGAGCATAAATTGGATTAATGCTCTCTCTAGCTTCGCACCAGCGCCTATGAGCGTCACAAAGCGACTTTGTGCGACTTTCACAGCTCGCTCAACGTTGAGAATACCCAACTTTTCGCCAATTTCCCAGTGAGGAATAATTTTTGGGTTTTGAGGAATGTACTCATCGCCCCAACGGCGCACTTCTACGTTATCTTCCTCACTCTTACCAATAGGCGTGGAGTCGCTTGGCAAGTTGGGAAGTGTCAGTAAAAGTTCTTCGATTTTGGCTGAGAGTTCTTTCTCCTGGGGTTCGAGTTTCCCAATTTCTGCTTTCACAGAACTACCTTCATCCCGGAATGCTTGAATTTCTGGTCCTTTGGGGTTGAAACCAGCTTTTATCTTTTCTGGAATTAATTTAGCAATTTCGTTACTGCGTGCTTGGAGTTGATTTCGCTTGGCTTCCAATTCGCGTTGCTGTTTATCTAACTCTAAAAGCGGCTGAATGTCGTAGTTTCCGCCACGAGTATTCAACCGTTCCTGAACCAATTGCCCATTTTCTCGTATTAGCTTAATATCCAGCACAGATTTGTCCTAGTCGCTAGCCTAATATTTTCTTGACACTTAACACATCAAAATATAGTACTTCCGGTAAGTGACAAGTGCAAAAGTCAACAAAGAGGCACAGGAGTGCTTAGGGACTTGCAAATAAAAAAATATTCAATCGCTCTTAGAGCGGGTTTATAAAATAAATTTTAAATGTGTAGGGTGTGTAAAAGCGCAGCGTTACGCACCTGAAAACGCGTGGTGCCCTGCGGTTCAAAATAATTGTACGCAACCGATTCATACTTGTCGAGCCGTAACACAACGGCAATAAGCAAAGAGAACTCAGAGTGGCGGCTTCCGCCGTTAGCGCAAGATCCTCGCAGAGCGAGGCAAGCAAAGTTCGGTGGGGAGGAACATCCACGCCCGGACACTTGCTACAACGGGGGGAACCCCCAAGGGCGCAGTGTCCTCGCTTTTTGCCTCCCCTACTTAAGGTTTTCTTTATAAAGACGCTCTTAGACAAGGTAGACTTGGTAGACTTGGGGGAAGAAGTCGTGTTGAATGCACGAGTTGGAGAATTTATTTTTTGGAGTTCCTTTAGGGCGCAAATTTCTAATAAGAATTTTTGATGAATTCTTCAAAGAATCACTAGTTCGTCATTAAGGCAGTCAGCAGCGAACAAGAAATTATCAATGAAACATTACGCTAAGACTGGGGTTTGGAGATGCGATACAGTAGCCAAATCGACGCAACAAGCCCTGCAAAATGTGCTGAAACCGTATTAGTGTTTGCCTGCACGACGAAAATATCCAACGATTGGATAATCCGGCTAGGGTCGAGTTGGGTGTAAACTCCAGTACCCACTTGCGGTAAAGTCAATGACTTTGTCAGCAGGATGCCAACAGTCGCTTGCGCCCCTAACAGGGTTAACAATATTCCCACCAAATGCACTATAACCGCAAAGCGTACGACTTGAACAGTTTCGACTTTGCGCGGGCGGTTGTTAGGATTTGAGGATTCGAGTCGATTACCAAGCCTGGTGTAACGGAAAGCTAAATAAATGCCCACTCCCAAGCCAATGAGCCCAGCAACTGCAAAAAAGGCACCGAACCCAGTTCCTGGATTATTACTAGTGCTACCAGATCTCTGACTTAAGACGGCAAACAGCAAAATCCCCCCAGAAACAACACCTAGCACTAACTGAATCCAAAAGCTAATCCAACCTGTGAGGCGAAACGTTTGGGCGATTGCTCGGAGTGAAGAGGATTCTGACATACTGATCACCAATGTGCTGGGGCTTGATAAATTTACTATCACACTTAGCAAACGGCACTGGAGTATTTCTAGTAGATAAATTCCGTAGTGAATACTTTTTTGGGTGTGTTCGCTATTCGTAAAGCTGGAAATGAAACATGATATTTTGTCTAATCTTTACGCAAAGACCCTAGGATAATTACTGTCCAGCAAAGTTTTGATTAAGTTCTACATAAATACAGCATTTTACCTTTAAAATTGCTTAGACGGCATTTTATGCTTAAGCAGTCCTTACGCCCTTGGCATAACTTGACACTAAAGACTGTGGCATAGCCGTTGTCAAATCGCTCCTCAATATGATCTCAGAAGCTTGGGTAGGGGTGCAAATTTTTGTATCCCTAAGGTTGGTGCATCAGTTCCACGATTAGTCACCGTGGAATTTGTCTCATGTCATTTTTACCCTTTGGTGATCCAGCCTAAGCAGCGCTAGATACTTATCTCACTTGAGTAGTATTTTATGCTATTTACGGGGATTGTCAGCTCAACCCTTAGGCATTTTTTAGCCATTCACTAACCATGAAACTTGAGGATATATATCACTTCTTTGAAAATCCTCCGCCAACTTACCTTTGTCAGGAGCTCGCTGTTTGTTATATCTTGTATGTTTTGGTACAAGGCGAATCCTATGGAACGGAGTTGATCCAACGATTGGAAACTGAACATCCAACCTACCGGCTTTCGGATACCGTACTTTACAGTGCGATTAAATTTCTCGAAGACCAGAGGGCAATCACTGGGTATTGGAAGAAACTGGAAGGACGCGGACGTCCTAGGCGCATGTACCAAGTGTCTCCAGAATGGCAATTTCAAGCGGAGGATTTAGCTCGTTTGTGGCAACAGTACATAAGCGGGAGAAAAAATTAGCAAATCATTAAATAATGAATAAGTCACCTCCTGTAAAATACTCATAATTTAGTTTATGGATACTGCTACTCTACCATCGACGTTGCTGCTCACTTTTTTATTATCGGTCGGGCTATTTTTCTTTATTCGTGCCTCTACCAAAGACCGTACAGAAACAGAAAAGCTGGTTTGCGAGCAAGACGAAGCTACTTTAATGCCTCAGTTGAAGGAGTATTTTCAAACACGGTCTTACCGAGTAGCAGCGGTAGACCCAAAACAAAACCAAGTGACTTTTGAAGGCTTTGTTCAACCTAGCTGGTTTTTAGCTGTGTTTTTAACACTCTTAGCAGCTGCGGGTCTTCTTTGTTTATCACTAGTTTTGTCACTACTTTTTCCCAAACTTAGTACAATTTTTCTTGGGCTGGTGCTGCTGTCGCCTTTGAGTGGTGTTTTTTATTGGAAAAAAGCTGGAAAACTAGAGAAGGTATCGCTGAAGGTGGAAGCAACCCAAGGCGAACAACATCCAAGTAAAATAACTGTAACCGCCCACCGAGACGAACTCAGTGAGTTACGCAGAGCGTTGGGATTAAAAATTTCTGAATAGTTGTTATTCTTTGACTCAGACAGGCAGTTTCAGTTTGTTGCCTGCACTTTGTCTTGCATTATCATAAGACCTCGTGGGAAGTATGGAAACTCAGCGTCTTCAGACCTGAGAGGAAATACGACTCGTGCGACTTTAGTCGCTTTGTTCCATTACCGCCTTGGGGTTACTTGAATCGGTGTACTTTTGT